>Ga0214545_1008540_pt1 | contig 16258 bp, 9 predicted proteins | sample CNSS4metaG_FD_160064 | JGI IMG/M metagenome (GOLD analysis project Ga0214545, IMG submission 160064) | Root nodule microbial communities from cowpea collected in UCLA plant growth center, Los Angeles, California, USA - CNSS4 | ecosystem: Host-associated > Plants > Roots > Nodule | place: USA... | reverse complement strand
TATTTTGATAGTATCATGATTCCGTTGGTGTGATTTTTAAATTTTTTTTATAAAAAATATTTAATTGATATATGGAACAATAAAAAAATGGGTATGGGTATGGATATAAGAAAATACCCGTTACCCGGTGGGGATGAGGATGGGTCAAAAGTTGTATACCCGTTGGGTTTGGGGATGGGGATGGGGATGAATTTTTATTATGGGGATGGGGATGGGATCATGATACCCGTACCCGCCCCGCCCCGTTGCCATCCCTACTATGAACTTAATTTATAACTCATATCAATCTCAGCTCGCAAATAAAATAAATCTCCTTTTATTAATTAATTTCATAATTGGTAGAAAAAGTTTAAACTCTTAAAATTATTATATAAAGTGATTAATGATTAATGTTTAAGTAAATTTAAAGTTAGAATTTAAGTAAATTTGATTTACTTTAACATTAAAATAATAGTTCATTACAAAAATTAAAAAATAAAGCATAACTACTATTTAAAGTTTTATTTTCAAAATATATTTTATTTACATATAAGTTGGTAAGAACATTACGTTTATTTTTTCTTAAACTAAACTGTGGTTTTCTATTCATATATATAAGCTTATATCATTAGTGTTACAAGTGATTATCTATTAACTTTTGTATAATATTTACATAATATTTATTTCTTTAATTATAAACTTAGCTTACATAGTAACTAAAAATATTAATCAACAAACTTGAAAATAATTAATATTTATAATTAAAATGGGATTTGAATTTAAGATATTTAATTTAAAAAAAAATTCAATTTTTAAAACTGATGTATGGGTTAGCTCTGTCCATATATGAACATTTTGGTCTTATTTTGATTTTACACACAAGCATTATTTTATTATGATAAAATGACCATATGTATGTTGATATCTATTTTAAATAAATCGGTAATTATCAAATCTACAAAAATCATTGTATAACTTGAAAATTTGCAAAACATATCTCATTAAGGTAAGAAAATGAAAGAAAATTAAACACCAACTTAAAACAAGTTTAATCTATAATATTTCAGAAAAATAATTTTTAACTGATAAAGATGAATTAAATTTAAACTCATCTTTTAATAAAATATTAAAGTTTATTCTAAATTAATTTGATCTATCAGCTCATCCACTATATATAAACATCTAATCTCATATAAAATGTTCATTGTATAAAAGATCTCAGGTCAATTAAAAATAATAAATAAGTCCAATAATAAATTAGTTTTAATCTCACTTTCAAATTTCGTTGTCAAATCCTCACCACAAAGAAATGAAAACTCTTCATTGGTAGTAACTCACTCATCATTAGTGATTATTACAGTTTTTTTTTCTCATTGGGTAAATGAAATTGTACTGTGTCTAAGAGAAGAGACAGAGAGGACACGAGTGTAATGGACTTTGGAGGCATTATAATTTGGGCCATACGAGGAGAGGCCCACAGGCTGTGAATTAGTGTGGACCGTGGGCCCACCTGATGTGGGTTGCTAAAAACTATAATGGGAGTTGCTGAGCCGCACGTGTGGCTCAGTTGGAGTTGCACACTGAAACCGAAGATTGAGGATGCAGAAGCAGAAGCAGTGAACTGAAGAGTTGAGTGATTGAGTGCAAAAGAAGCTTAATTTGAATGGAATTTAGAATTGGTGGTTCATCGTCTTCAACTTTTTCCCTGCGACGTTCGCTTCTTCCTCCATTAAAAACCGTAACCACTTTCACACGTGAGTGGGGGAGAAGGAGAAGGAGAAGTACTTGCATACAAAGTCTTTCGGTATCTTATCACAAGTTTGTTGAGTTTGCTTTGGATGAAACCAGACGCCACACTCACTTGACCCCTTCACCTTTGCAGGTTTTTTTTTTTTTTAATTATGTTATTTTTTCTTGTGGAGATGGTGTTGAAAATGTTTACTTTGTATGAGAAAAAAAAATTCAACTTTTACTTATTATTTAGTTTTTAATGTTAAAAATGTGCTTGAGGATGAATGCACAAAGGTTGAGGACGAGCGCAGTTTTGAAGATGTGTGCACAGGTCTTCATTTACATTTTTGTATGTTTTCTTGCTAGGATAAGTTCAGTTCCATGAATTCTAAGGATGGTAAAGGAAGGCTTAGTATGCTATCATTTGAAGCTGCCAAAATTAGGCTTCTACGAAGTTTGATCATTGAGACAGAAACAATGCAGGTGCTTTTTTAATCCCTGTCAAATATCAATTTATTATGTTTGTTAGCTTAACTAAACTCTGTTGGTTACATTTTGTTATCCTTACTACAATAGCTTAACTATAGTTAGTTTACTAGGATAAGTAGCTCATCTTTGTATAGTTATAAAAAGCTGAAGCTTACAATAGTAAAATCAAATTTGTAATCCCTAATTCATAGTGAAATCAGTTTCTCTCCTTTTGTTAGCATGAAACAATCCATGCCTCTAACCCTAGTTTTCTTCTCCTCGTCCAACAATGGTGACAACTACCTGTTCTCACTCAATCTCTGAAGAGCTTGAGTGAGAATTATCTCCTTTGGTGTCAACAAACAACTTTTCTTGTGGCTTCAATCTTCAAACAACTTTTCTTGTGGCTTCAATCTTCCATGTGTAGAGAAATGCTCACTCATGTTTTCTGGTGCAAGTCATTGTGTTAGCTTTGGAACAAGGTTTATGCATACTTCCATTTGCACACCAACATGAAAGCTCACTCCTGAACAGAAGCTGAGTATCGCAATATGGCATACACCACAGCTGAAATATGCTTTGATTCAAACTTTATGATCTGAACTTGGAATTCCACATACTTTGTGATAACATGAGCACTATAGCCTTAGCCGCAATCCTATTCTTCATGCTCCAAGCATATGGAAACAAATATTTTCTTTGTTCGAGAAAAGGTTGTTACCTACCAAAATCTAGATCATTCATGTCAAGTTGCTGATGTTCTGACCAAAATCTTCTCTCCTACTCGTTTCCTGACTCTGGTTAAAGCTCAAAGTTGTAGATTCACGTTCTCACCACCCTTCCTGAGCTTGCATGTGTGTAGTGGGGTATATATCCATTACTCAATTGTATCTCTTTCATTGTTAAGATCTATGTAACATACTCTCAGTTTGTTATAGTGTGTTATCTTAACTCAACTCCATTAGTTACAGTTTGTTATCCCTACTAAAATTAGCTCCTTTACTATACGTAGTTAGTTTACTAGCATAGCTAGCTCATCTCTGTAGCTATACATAGTTGAAGCTTAGGTTACTGCAGTAAATTCAATTTTGTAATCCCTCATTCATAATGAAACCAGTTTCTCCCTGTACTATGTTATACTAATACAAATTGATGTATGGTTGGTTTCTACTACTGTCCTAAAAACATACGCCTTTGTAGTACCTGGTAATTTATTTTAGCCATAACAATTTCAAAAATTTGATCTTCTAGGAACTTATTTCTGCCAGTCTCGATTCTTGAAATACCATAGTTTCCACAAAACTGACAATCCCTTGTCCATTATTTTAATTTAAAATGTCTGAAAAAACTAATCATTTCAAAACTTGCCGACGGCACTACACAATTTATCCTCTTTACTAATAAGACTTCAAAGTTAATGCCTTTTACTGTTTCTTCTTCTTTTTTTTCATTTCTTGCTAGTTAAACTACTATAATAACAATTCCATTCCTAACTGTGTTGCAGTTATTTTAAAGTGGTAATTTCTTCATTGGGAAAACAAAGGTGGCCAGATATTGTTTATTTTCTTAATTGTGTTATTGTATATCTCTGGATCCTCCTCATTTGAATTCAATGTGTTGGATTTCATCCTAGTCCAAACTTTTTTCCATCTTCATGTGAACTTGAACTTCAGCCTAGTGCAAACCTGTTTTCAATGATACAAGAAAAAAGAATGACATATCAATTGCTGAAGTGTTCTTCTGTATTTTGTCCTGTCCGGAAATTGTTTTACAATATGCTCACTGCCTCTTATTTTTTTTTCTTGAACTTATGCAGGTTTTTGATTTTACTGTCTTTCCTGAAGCAGAATATGATGTCCCCATATTTTGTGCCAACTTTTTCACCTCTGCTAAAACAAACATTGTCGTGTTGTAAGTTAGCATCTTCTTCCACTGTTGCATTCCACTTATATAAAGGATGTTCTCCATTTTCCATTTTACTTTTAGTTGTGGAAAAGTCCACAATGTGTACTGTGTTTTCAACTTTTTAACTTATTCTTAAGCAGCATTTCAGCTTAAGGAAATTTATGCATTGTAACGCATAATTTTTTCATTCAAGAAGAGTTTAGAACTAATAATGAAAACCCGTCTTTGACTGCTTTGCATTGTGAAATTGTGTTGGGAATCATTCAGTTTTTTAATATGCATAAAATAGCCTCTTATCTTTGTGTTACATAACAGAGAACTTTTGTCTTCATTTGGGTGTGGTCAATGCATATGTTTTACTGCCTACTAATGCTCACCAAACTAGGTTTATCAAGTATGAAGTAGTCTCAGGGATAGGTATTTGATTGAACTTGTTAAAAGAAAATACCATATTTCATTAAGTGCAAACTTTCTTCGCTCGTCACTTGAAGAGGATGCTTCATTCCTTTTTATAATAGGTTCATGTATCTTTTATGGTATATTTCTGATTATTCACATCTGAATGTTACTTTAAGCCAGAAAATTGTAGTTGTTTTACTCTAGCCCTTTGGTTTTTCCACTTTTTTTTCTATGAACCCTGAAGAAGATGAAGTGTAGCCCTAACCAGCTGCACAGTGAAGGTCACAGATCTTTGCTTGCATCGTTGCGGTGCTTGTTTTATAATTATTATTCTCTTTAGAATGAGGTCTTGTAAATAAAGAACCCTGAAACCTTAGTTCAATAAATCTGGCTATATATGTCACAAGATGTCATATCATATTCTATATAGAGGATGGTGTATTTGATTCACTATTTGAAATTAAGTTATATTAGATGTACCAAATCATCCTTGTTTTATGCATATTGGCCTTTGCTTTCATTTCTTATGTATTGTAGTTTTATAATCCAAAGTTATAGAGACTTCTGGATAATTGGTAGTGACTCGTCGTGATTCTTCTTATAAAGAACTATTTGGTGCAGCCATTGTAATAAATGAGAAATTTGTCATATTGGTCAGTAAATACAAAAGGATTTTGGGTGAGGTGCACATCTACTAGAATTTACAACCTACTCAACTGTATGTAGAAGAATTCTATAGTGTCCATCCCTATAGATAATGTACTGTTTTCCTTCTAAGGTTGCATTATTCTTCCTTAATGTAGGTGTCTCTCTAGTCATATTATCAGTGCATGTGCTTTACACAATGGTACATGGGAGTTTAGACATAGCCAAAATAACATAATGAGGAAGATCGTGCTACACCTAGGAACAAAACATAAAGCAAGTATGTGAAAAATCATTGTGTTGGTCTGTGTAGTGCTCGGTTCTCCTCAATATTATTTGCACCTTAACTGTCTTAGAAATATAGTATCTGTTCACCTATATATCGCTGGTACTTTGATAAAGGTTTCCAACTGTACTATTAATAGGTTGTTCAAACATTCTATAAGAACGAATTACTGTATGTAATGCAGAGCACTAACCTTGAATTAATTATGTCAGGGACCTTAACCCCTTGCATGATATCATCAATCAGCATGAGTACAAGGATAAGTACTTTAAAAGCTTAATTCCTCTTGGCCTTAAATATACTCAGGTAAATACAAATATTTAGGGCAAATTATTATAGTTGTTGGTAGAAGTATTTTCAGTTTTGAAACAGTTAATCACTCAAATTCAGCGTAACAATGTGCAATTTGTTAATAAGAACTACTTATTGATCTGATTTGCCAAATGAGTGATGCATTGCTCTAAAACTATATATACTCTTACTACAAATTCTCTGTTTTTGACTTTTCCTTTCTGAATGATTCACAAATGTTTTCATGGATGCATCTATGTTCTGTAAATTATAGAATTCTTTCTTAAAGGAGCTAGTGTGTTGACTTAACACAGACTTCATGCAGCTTTTTCCATGGGGAGGGAAGCTCACAAGTGAGTCTATAAAATTTTTTTCACCAATTGTCATCTGGACAAAGTTTACCTCAAACCCACAAAAATACGATATCTTGTATTCCGCATTTAAGGATTATTACAAGGTAATAACCCCAACATCATGATAAACTTTATCAGTGACCATTCGAATTTTGCAAAATATAATATATTTAATAGAGTTGGCCTTGTACAAGTGTAATTTTTTTTATCTTGTTGACTGGGGCCCTGGCAGGTATGGTTGGAATTGATATGCAAATCAGTTAAAGAGACAGATGAATCTCAGGTTGTGCTCAATCTTGAAGCACAACATAGATATTTGACATGGAGAGTTGAAAAGGTAGTTCACATTTTCTAGTGTTTTTGGGCAACCAACATAAATATGACTAGTGATCTATTCACAAGAGCACATATTTGTCCTAGGTATAGTTGGTTTTGGGGTTTTCTATTTCACCAAGGATCTACACTCATTTAGCAGCAGTTGAAAATAATTTAGATGATGATAATACTGAAGAGGATTATGCTTGTGATATGTTCAAGAGAGCTACCTTATTGTTTATAGAGCAATGTTCAAATCTGTTTCTACTTTCAAATCTTGACAAATAAGTTTGAGATGTAGTTTAAAGTTTGAACTAGCAACATGGACATTAATCCAATCGGGACTTAAATTTAGAATAAATATTCTATTTCAAATTCAAATTTACAATGGACCTGATTCATGGACATGTTTGGAAGTAGGATCCAGGACAAGGTGTGTTGAAGAAGCTGATTGGGGATACACTTGCCAAGGTAGGTCAAATCTGTGGTTGTTTAATTTCTTACAATTTAGTACTATAGATGCTAACTTCTGGTTTTGTACCAGGATTTGTTGAAAAACTTTCTCTTTAATGGAGTTGATGAACTGGGAAGCAAAACATTCTATGATTATTTTCCACACTACTGCACTCAAGAGGGAACTTTGAATAAGAAAGGCAATATTATTGGAAAGTCCTTTGAAAATCGCCCATGGGATTCTAGAGGAGAATTTATTGGTAATTGGTTTTTCAATTGGATTTTATTTATCTAATTTCTGTTTTCTTTGCATCTGTGTTTTGTAGTCTTAGTCTCTCTTATCAACATTGTGTTGTGATCAATTGGAATAATTTCCTTAACTGTGTCTTTTATTTTCTGGTAGCACTCACAAGCAATATTTCATTAAAGATCAAGCAACATTCTTCTGAATTAAAATAGTAACTAGTTGATAATTTTTATAATATTTACAGAAAAACTTGTTAGAATAAGTTCTTCTGTAACTTATTTCAGTAATTCAGTTAATTTTATGAATAAAATTTATTTGATTGGATTGAATAACTACTCAATGAAATTGTTATCTTTGTTTATAGTAACTTTTAAGAATCCATGTGCTTTTATTTGACTGATGGAATGTTTTAGGTGAATGATTGCCCCCATGTAAGAAGCCAAACTTTTCAGACATTACTTTAAAACTTGGATGGTTCAGCGAGCATTGAAAAGACGGCAATTGTTGTAGAGAATTATGTCATTAGATGTTTGTAACATAAGTGCTACTGTACTGTGTTATGTCCACACAAATTTTTGTATTACAAAAAATTTCTTTAACAAACCTCAGGCTCCTATGGTTGTACTTGTGTTATTTTAACATTTATATTGTAAGATTCCATTCAACTGTGTACAATTAGCTTTAGATCAATCAAGTCTTCTAAATTTAATTTGTATATTACCATTTAATTTATTTTAATTTGTGTAACCTAAAAAAATTTATTTGATCAACTATAGTGGGTAAATAGAAAAGTTCTTTAAATCAATTGGACTACTCTATCACCTGTATTAAACTAATTTGCATATGTGGATATGTTTTCATCTCAAACATGTCTGTTAAAAAATGATTTATAAATCATTTTAATTCCTGATTGATTTATTCATACTCTACATGTAAAAAAAAAAGTTATACAATTGTAAACATTTGGTCTAATTTTTTTTTTCAAGTACATCTTTACCAAAATCTTTTTGCTTTTGACTACAAATTCTGACTCAAGTATATAACAAACAGAAGAAATCAATGTTAAAGTAAAAGGAATTAACAATCTTTGTCCCAATGTAAAAAAGAAAGTACTCCCCTAAGCCTCTTCCCATCATTTTTACTATTAAAAAATGGTAATTGAACGTGTGAAATTATATAAATAATTTTTATTTTATGTGTATATACTATCCTCAAAGATCAATATTATATCTTGAAACACTTCATATTATAAACGATAACATTATAATTTTTTATAAATTATAAAAGTTGAATATATTAAATCAACTGAGTGGAATCATTCAAATAGTTTCTCTGAACAAATAAACTTTCTGCATTGTAAACAAAACAGTAAAAAGGATCAGTTAGTTTGGTCAAGTCTCTTTGGTTTCTTGAATACTCCACCATTTCATTTATCAATATTTATAGATTGAATTAAAAATGTCCCTTTTAATTATTTTACTGTTCATAAATTCTCTTGTCACTGATTCTTTCTATCAGCTTGTTGATAATTCTCCATTGAAGTTTAAGAAAAATATAAAAAAGAAAAAAAATTGCAACTTACTATCTGTTTACTTCATTCTTGTCAAAAAGAAAGAAAAAAAAAATCACATCATCAGTTTTAACAACATTTAATACTGTGTCCATGGTTTGAATCTGAAATAAGGTTAGGTTTGTAAATACAACCGATGATGATGATGATGCGTTGTTGCTTTTCTAGAAATCAGTTTTTGAGGCACCATTTTAACATCCAATCATCCTTAGAAGGAGGTAACAAGAACACGTGAATCTGAATTTACTTTATAAGCTGGATTTGAATGGACCTAACAGAAAACCGACAAAAGCCTTGATAAATTCAAAAACCATCTTAAAATTCCAAGAAAAAATTTATTTGAATATGGCAGCATGCATGAGTCATAAAGTGACTCATTGATTCATTGATCAAGTGGTGTACTGATACAAGAGAGTCAATACGACATAATTTGTTTGATACTGATATGAACAACTTGGAAAGACATGGTCAGAATAGTTTCATTCCATTCTCAATCCATCTACTACGCCATGCGCGTCGAGTCTTTAAGGCTTAAATTTAATGATGTTCTCAGACCACAACATCGAAGGTGCCGCCAAGGTTCACCAAATTACACATTAATTTACAATAATATTATGAATTTTGAGAATTCAACAGGGCTACCTAGCTACCAAGCTGAGCCATGGATGCAGCAGTAGCATGCAGCAGCTGCAGCTAGCTATGGTATCAGAAACAGACAGAAGAACAGACAACAGAAGAAAAGCATCGTCAAACATAGAAGCAGGAGAGACTAGGGACTAGAGAGCAGTACTAGACTCTACCATCATCTGTCTATCTCACTTTGTCCTTCATTCATTTTTCTCATATATTCAAAGTTCCCCTTTTCATTTCTAGTTATTTGCATAACTACAACTCAAATATTTTCTTCTCTGCACACTTGCACTTGGAACATCTTTGCATTTATTTACACATACGTGGTGAACAGTGTCTATAATGAATCAATGAACAGTGTCTATAATGAATCAATAGAAACATGCTTATGACCAACGAGTCAAGGTTTTAACCATAATATATGGTGTACTTTGAATACGTGATCATGATGTGTTCAACAGTAGACCGAGTTTTTCTTTTAACATCACATGTGTGGTAAGTTTTAAATTTGGATGGTGGTTTGGTTCTCTTACTGCATTTGGAAAAGATATAATTTCATACTTTTTGTTTTGGTGCTCTCAACATAGACATATTTCCTTAACAAAAAATGTTACTGTTTTACAACTATGCATGAAATGAAATGTTGTTTTGCATTACACTGGTGTTGGTGTTGGGAGAAAGAAATCTTAATTACTCATTTTGTTTATATGATCAACATTATGATGCTATCTTCTGCGACTTTAGTGTCATTTCAATAACCTTTTGGCTCTAATCATGATGTATAAATTTGGCAACACTTAGACTATGTGTGGAGATGAGTGAGGTTTAGATTAAAGGAAACTTATGAACTGAACCATTTGCTGCTAAAGTGTATAACACTTAACTTTATGATCAGTTTTATAATGTCAGTTACTTGTAGAGATATCTATAACATGCATGGATGTGGGAAGAAGAAACACAGTGACACTGTTATGTTAGAAACAAAAAATAGAATAAAATAAACAGTTGCAGTATAAAATCCAAGAGAATGTGAAAGAGTTTTCTCTGCAGGTGATCCTTTCCCTCCCATGCACAAGCACACAGAAAGTGTAAGTTGCTGCTTTTTTCATTTATTAAAACAGTGAATTTAGAAGACAATAATGACTCCAATATAAAATATTGAAGTCTGGTTTTCATGCAGTATCTAAAAAATGCATTTAAAAAAAATACATCAGTTAAATACTGCAAAAGCCCTTGTCTTCTCCATTGGACTATAATAACTTATGCTTAAAAGAATAAATATTTAATTAATTACAAATTAAAATAAAATAAACAATAAGATTACTAAGTGACAAAATAAAACGTGATAATAACTTAATAACTATTAATTTAAAACCCTTAAAATTTACATATACATTGTATATAGACATCTTCATTTCCCTATCCTATGTATTTTTCTTTTTCTTGATCTGTAGCTATCTTTATTACTCAGTCACTAATACTCCCATGAAATATTAAAAGAGACTGCTAAATGATTAATGATAAGGTATAAAGTGATATGTCATTTGTGTGTCCATACATCTTATGCACTTACATACAATTTTAAAATAAACAATAACAGTATAGTTTTTATTATAAAATAATCAAGTAAAAGTAAAATTGTTTAAAAGAAAAAACTGTATTTAGTACTCTTCTATGTAATAATACAGATTTCTTAGAGTAAGACTGGGATAAAGATTATTTCGGTCTATTAGTATTAGACTGTAAAAGATTATTTGATTTTGTCTGGACGATTAAATAAGAATGGTAAAGAGTGAAAAATTATCACATACTATACGAGTAGGCAAATCAAAAAGTTTAGAAACCAAATACATCAAAGTTTCAGTCAAAATCAATTCCAATTTTACTTGTAGAGCAACAACATGACAAAAAGGATTCAATTAATTACGTTAAATTGTTAAAATATTGTTAATAATATAATAGACATAAAAGAAAAATGAATTGTATTAGCCATATAAACTATAAAAAGCTTTGTAAACCAAACCGTAATCTATTTTCTATAACTTCAAGATGGATTAATCGTAAGCAATTGAACCAACAAATACTTTTAATAAGTCAGAAAATTCATAGTACAATTCAATAACCTTTTGAAAGTAATAGACGAGGTTTCAAAAATCAATTATGATGAAATAACTATCTTAAACGCAACAACAATAGCATTATTTAAAAAAAATGATCTTAATTTACACAAGCATTAAGTAAACATTAGTAAATACAATTTATTACTAGTAAATACAATAAATCTGAAGGAGGCAAATAACATGACACGAGATGAAAAATAAAAAAACAGGAGAATAAAAACCAATAGCCAACAACATAAACAATTTAATATTCGAATATCCAAATGAGCACATGCATGGTGGATTCCCATGCTTGTTGTCTTTGCAGTCACTAAACAATGAAATCTGAAGATGCATGGAAAGAAAAGAAAAGAAAGAGTAACAATGGAGGTGAATTCTGTGAAATTCAAAATAGGTACAAAAAGGAATGGAAAGTTAGAATGAATGGGAGGACATAGCATCATAGTACACTCCTACATCCTAAAAACCTAAACCTAAGTCTAAGTCTAGGGCTAAGGATCATCCTGTACACCAAAATCCAATAGGTTAATGTTGTTGGAAGAGATAGCCACGTGTCTGTCATCACCCACCATGCTATTCACCTCTCCTGCACGCAGAAACACTCTCACACACAACCGTCCATCCTCTTGCTCAATGTTCCAAACCCTCAAGAATGGTGAAGGATGAGGAGAAAAGGTTACCACGTACCCAAGGTTCATGCAACCCCACAACCCTCGAACCCACGAACCCCTCAACATAAACCGGCTCATCAACTCCATCGTCCCCACGCGCCACACCGTTCCCACCCCCGCACGCTCCACCACCACAAACGCCTCCGGACTCACGTCCATCGAACTCACCACGAACCCCGTCGCCGAGATCTCGTCCCGCACCAGAACCTCCGGGTTCCACGCGTTGAAACAGATCAACCTCAGACCAGTGCATGCCACCACGAACTCACCCTCCGCCACGCGCACCCGCCCCACCGGGTCAACCAACTCCGTCAGCATGTGCCACCCCATAACCGTTTCCGGATCCGTCAACGACCCCCCGACGAACACGCGCTCCCCGCTCTCCGCGTTCCACACCTGGAATGCGCCACCCGCGATCCCCGCGAACAGGCCCACCCACCGCCGCCGCGTTCCCGCGAACCCCACCAAGACCCCGTTGTTCATCACGAACCCCGACACGGCGCGCCGCGCCTGGCTCTGCCCATGCACGTTGATAGCGTCCACGTAGATATCCCCGTCGAGCCTGGCGAAGGTGATGTCGGAGTCGCTGATAACGATTCCCGACACAGAGCGCGAGTAGGGCCCGAAGAGTGGGCCGTGGTCGGAGAGGTAGGTGCTGACGTGGTCGTAGGTTTCGAGGTCGAAGACCCGCACGGTTCCGTCTATGAAGCCGCACGCCAGGCGGGTGTCGGAAAGCGAGAGGCAGCGGCAGATCAAGCCCCGGCGATGCTCCGAGGGATCGAAGCGCGGAGTCAGAAACGACAGCCTTCCAGTCTCGAAGTTGGTAGCCGTCCGATGCCAGTTGATGTAGTCGCTGTGCCACGTGTCCCTCACCCGGAACGTCCTTCGCCAGATGCGCCTCGTGAGGTGCTCCCACAGCAGATCCGAGCGCGACACCTCCCGCCACGTGGAACAAACCTGCATGCACAATGCAGAAAATTTTCAATCATGATCACTCACCATTGTCAACCCAACTCCGAATGAAGAACCAACGAACCTAGCTCTAAGTTAAAATAGCTTTCCGTTGCACGAAAGGTGCATTGATAAATTGAGCAAGTCCCTAGAACTCTCACCCACAAAAATAGAAAGCGATGAAATTCTTCTGTTCATAATAATCTCTCACATAAAACAAAAACAAAGGTTTCTGCTTTTCGTTAACTATAAGTAGGTAGCAATGGATGAATTGGTGGAGAGAGAAACATTGAAGATGGCAGAAGCAGGTAGCTATGCTAAGCTAAGCTCAGCTCAGCTAGCTGCGAGGGTGCAGAGAGGTAACCATCATTCGCGTCAGGAACCAAAGCAAGCCATAGCAATGACATCGCGTTGCAGAAAAACAGATACTCGGGACTAGAGACCACATTATCAGCTTCAAATCAACCACATTACACCCATTTAATTTTTCATTATTATCATGTCAGTGTACTTATTTTCAGTTAGATACTTCAGAATCTTAGATAATCATGCCTCTGCCATTATAGCATACTTTACGTATGGTATCAAATATCCATACATACACTGCCACCTACATTTCATATATACTACTTCACCACCACCATAAGATATATATGAGTTACACAAAACATGCCCTAGAGAGAAAAAAAGAGTAAGTAGCGTAGCAAGATACAGTGTTACTATGTGGTCCATTGCAGGTATACGGCTAGATAACGAAACTAGTCAATATCTTAGTTCCTGTTCTTGTATGCATATGTGTGTATAAAATGTAAACATGGTATGAAAAGCGTGCTTCCCCACAAACATTTCACTTTCATTTCCAAGAAAGGTATGCCCAAGTGCCTGTCTTGTTCCAAACACCGAATCTCTGGTTCTATTCACGCCCACAAAGACCAGTCCAATCCTACCCAGGTAAACTTGAGTAACAAATTCTTTCACAAACTATTGTTGTTTACCACTCAAACAAAACATCAAGGCTTCACAACAAACACTTTAAGAAGAAAAAACAAACTTTCATAGCTTCATTCATACATTTTTAATTATGAAACTCTATTTATATAACAGGAGTGTTCGTACATATATTTATCCAAATAGATACATAGGGGTGATAGTTTTTACAGGTACAAGTAAACAATATGCATGCCCCATCTCCCAAGTCCCAACTTTGTTGTGTGTGTAATTATCATATCGTATATAGTACATCATATGATACTATTTTATTTATTGGGAAAGAAAACTAAAATTATAATAGGTGTGAACTTCCCAGATAGAAACAAAAGGAATGGAGTGTCGTCACGACAACAATAGGGCTCCATGTGCCTTTTGGCGTTATACAATACCTGCTTTTTGACCCCATTTTTAGATTATAAAATATTAAACCATCGACTAATCACGAGCTATTAAAAAATTTCAAACCCTAATTGAGATTTGAGAAGGTGCAAGGCTTATCCTATAACCAAAAATCATGCAACTGGTTGTTTCCAACAGAGTAGAAGGGTACGAATCTCTTCTCTGGTTGAAAGAATGCAAGTAAAGGAAAACCGTTTTTATTTTCATGGTAGGTATTGATGTAACTCGAAATCTAATTCCAGTTTTCCATTGTTTCGAAGCACACCGGGAAACGTTGTTCTTTGAACACAAAAAATTATTAGAAAAGGATTAAATACTTTGATGGTGTGGACAGATACATTCTCTCACTAATCTCGATAATAAATAAAGAAAAAGAAATGGTGTGGTTCCGAAATATATATGCAACGATCTATATATGGAAATGGTACACTTGCAAGGACGCTGGGTATGAGACATTAATAACTATTTATGCTTCCGTCCTTATGATAGTGTTTAAGAAAGCAACTTCTTTTTAAACAAAAGGAAAAAACTGGTATCTGCATATTTTGAGATAAAAAAAGGCATGCAATGGATCTTCTAGCCTAGATAGCAGGAAAAAGCTCAGTCAAAAAGGATTCATGCCGAGAAAGGGAAACAGCAAATCGAAGGCAGTGTGAGCATTTTGATTGGTTTGTGAAAAGGAGGTCCAAAACTAGACATTTTTGAAGGGGAAGAGAGAACAAACGTTGCAAAGAAGAAAAAACACACCCTTTTTTGAAAGGGACACACATATTTGGTTTGAAAAAGACACACGTAAAGTGCTTTCAAGGAACAGTTTCTTCTCGGATGCTTGAAGCATCTAAAACTTAAACCTAAATCGGCACTCATGTCTCCTTATCCATTCACCTGAATGTTTGCCTCTAAAGTTTAAACACAGGAAAAAAAGGTTGCCGCATAAACATAGAAAAAGGATGTGGATATAATAAAAATAATAATATATATACATATAATATAATTAAGTCATAGACCGTGGTGTTGATATTTATTGAAAAATAAAAAAGAATCAGCAGCAGCATCTGCAGGTTGCAATGCTAGATTCATGTTTGACTTGACCAATATTTTGTCCAGTTACGGAACTGAAAAAGCTATCAGTTACACATGCTGAAGATTCTACAAATCTTCATTTTAAGCAAACTGAGAATCCTTGGTCAGATTCAGCAAAGCAAGCACAGACAATGTGAACAATGATTGCATGTTTTTTAAACGAGGGGTAAAGAGGAAGATGAAGATGGAGATGATGAAGAAGAAACTAAAAAAAAAAAGGGAAAAAAAAGAAAAGAACCTGAAACAAATTGGCAAGTGCAGGAGCAGCAGCAAGACGACCATTGTAGTTGGCAGCATCAATGGCGAGTTGGTTGGCCAAAGCCTCAAGAAAAGGCTCAGGCAAGACCTCATTCATAGCACGTTGTCGAGAGGAGGAAGGGCCTTCAAATTGCGCGGTTCTCCTCGTACTAGGTCCTGGGATATCAGGAGCAGCAACAGCGTCATACGGGGCTGAAGTTGATGATGACGATGATGACGAGGAAGAAGAAGAAGAAGAAGTAGAAGACATGAGTGAGTGAAGTGGGTGGTGGCTATAAAAGTGGGGAAGGAGGACCAGACCGGAAAGGAACAAGGACAAAAAGGTAGAAGATAAGGACACAAAGTGAGGGACCCAAAAGGAGATGTCTGGGAATTCTTGGTTATATCATATGTGTCTGTGTTTCCCTATAGCTTCCGTTTATCTCACTTTTAAACCAAACCTCACACACACCCTTTCGTTTTTGCCTTTTCTTTCTTTTCTTTTTTTTTTTTTTTCTTTTCTTTTCTACCATAA
>Ga0214545_1008530_pt1 | contig 16276 bp, 8 predicted proteins | sample CNSS4metaG_FD_160064 | JGI IMG/M metagenome (GOLD analysis project Ga0214545, IMG submission 160064) | Root nodule microbial communities from cowpea collected in UCLA plant growth center, Los Angeles, California, USA - CNSS4 | ecosystem: Host-associated > Plants > Roots > Nodule | place: USA... | reverse complement strand
TTTTTTTTTTTTTAAATTGTTTTTATCGAGTTTGGATTTTGGATCTGTAAGATATGTGGCAAAATTTCGATAGTACCTTTAAAGACAGGTGAGTTCATAAAATGAAAAAAGTTACTTGCAAAAGATTTTTTGAAAAAACTTAAATAAATAACAATATTAGATATATGTTTAAAGTATAAGTAAGAGTTTTTAAATGGTACTTAATAATCGAACTCCTTATATTGAAATCAGAAAAATATGACAATTGTATCCAAAATATACCAAAAATAATAATAAATAACCATCTTATAAGTAAAAGTTCACAACAACTATATGACTTTGAATGTTTATGAGAACTTTAATGATACATTAAAGTATAATTTGATAGAAGACTCAAAACATTAATAAATACTTAGTGAAAACTATATAACTTTAATGATGCATTAAAGTCTAATTTGTCAGAAGACTGAAAACATAAATCTTTAGTTTTTTTTTTCTTTTTCTCAACTCATTCAAATAGATCGAGGGATATGTCAAGTTAAACTTAAAATGGTGCACATTTTGACACATGAACTGAGAATAGTTTTTGTTTACATATGAAGCAAGAGTATTCTCGATGATTATGACATGAAGGATAAACATAACCCACAATTTAATAATAATTGCATTAATTTTTTTGAAAAAGGAAAAAAAAATCTCTTTATCACTTTCTCCTCTTTTTTTTTTTTTATTGGAAAGAAAAGAATTTCAAAAGAATGGGGAAGGAAGGAATTTTGGCGGATGCATGTATAGGTCCCTCTCTATGCCTTGTTCTTTTCTGCTATCAAGAATATAACAAATTGCAAAATAATATATATTTCTACTTTTATATCCACACCATTTTTTTCTCTTTTGTCTTTTCTATCATATATCAAAATAATTGTGAGAGTGTGAAGTGGGATAACACCTTTACTCTTTGATGATACGATGGAGGGAATAGTAGAGAGAGAAGAAATAGAAAAAGATATTAATATAAAAGAAAAGAAGAAAAATAAATGATAAATATTGTGAGAATAGATTGAAGATAAAGGAAGAGAAAATGGATGAAAAGGACTGATTATTAGGTTGAGGAAGGAAAATTTGAGAAAAGAAGATCTCACATTTTGAGAAAGAAAATATAATAGAATTTAGTGCAAGTTTGGTTCTAAAGTGATATAAAGTTTGGTTCTAAAGTGATATAAAATTGATTATAATTAATTTTCTAATGCAAAATCATAGTTTTCCAAAATCAATTAATAAGTATAAATTTCATGTTAAATGAAAAATAACTAATTATTAATTCTATGTCGGAGGATTGATTCGACCAAAATAAATTCTTCGACGTTGAACTAAATAATTCTTTAGAAAATGAAATAACCAAATAATTTCTTACAAAATGAAATAAGTAAATATTTTATTTTTCTTAAAACACTAAGTAAATAATTATTTTATTTTATTTATTTTTTTATTTCAATATTTTCCATAATTTCTACTTTCGAATATATTTTTCCAAAAAAATCTCATGTAGACCTAATGTTGAAAAAAAATATCCAAACATATTACTTTATCATTTCTTTCTTTCTGTCTTGCTGTCTCCATTTGGTGAGTTGATATTTCCCGCTCATATTCCAAAAATAAATGACCCCATAAACCTACTTTAGCATTTCACATTTTATATCCAATTTAATAGTTAATAAAGAAACTATTGAACAGTGAAATTGAAGGAAACTTTATCTTCATTTTGTACTTTCTAATGATGTTGTGGAGCCATGTCCTATTTGCTAATGGACTCCTTTTAGAAAGTGGCACACAAAGTAAAAAAATATTAATTATGTACTAAACTACAAAAAAAGAAAAATAAAACTAACCACTCACACTGGATTGTGATGAAGTATCTAAGATACTGGAACAATGAATAATTTAATTAAAACTAATAAATAATTGTCATGTAATTATAGGTCTGTAACTGTATAGCCTTATACCAATATATGAATTTTAATAGTTATTTATAATTTTAGAAAAATAATGTTGGGTACCAAATAAACATAATAATTCACAATCAAAATAAAAGATTAAAAAAAACAATAATAACAATAAATAATAATGTAATTTTATTACAAGAAATGAAATTGTAATATTGTTCTATCTAATTCAAAAAATAAAACAATAACACTACCTCCCCTCGAAGATAAAAAAAAAAATTACACAAAAGAATCTTAAAAAGAAACTAATTTTACTTCATAAATTTTTCTTTAAAATACTAAACTAATAAAAAATATTTTAACTTCTTTTATGACATAAATAAATAAACATCCATATAAAACTTCTCCTTTCAAAAATATAAAACTGTAGATGTTCAGTACTCTCTACTTCATATGGAAATTTGGCTCTGGTTGTGAAGGTAAATCTAAATCTATTTTTTTATAGAACATTGAAAATGGATAAAGAACTTTACTTAATTTCAAACTAAATATGTGTATGGTAGGCAACTAAAAGACCAGAATATGTAGGGATCCTAATTTCAATAATTAAAAACTGTTATTAAAAATAAAAATCCAAACAAAAAAAATCAACCATAGAAAACTGTTCACATTTTCATGACAGTATCTAATTTGATTAGGATAAATCATTACTAATTTTTTTAAATATTTAATATAATTACATATTACAAACTGATATATATATATATATATATATATATATATATATATATATATATATATATATATTTCTTTAAGTCTTTTTCATATCAAATTAAAATTAAAAATAATATTAAAATGATTTCTTTTAATTCAAGAAACAGTTGGCAAGATATATTCATTTCAATTTTCAAGTTTTCTAAGACTAGTATATGTAAGAGATAATTAAAGTCATAAACTAAATTAATCAAATTTTAAAAATTTTCATGAATAAGTTAATCAAATGCCACAAAAAGTTCTGAAGAAAGAAATTATAGCATATAAAGTGCAAATTGTCCTCATTAGTAGATAGATTGTGTCTGTGTGTGTCTCAAAGACTGAATCAAATACTGAAACTATGGATAGAAGGTACTGTTACAAGGATCTGCTTCCTCTGGTGGTTCTTGTTGCCAATGAATGCAATAACACAGCTTTGTTCACTCTCTTCAAAGCAGCCACACTGCAAGGAATGAGTAGCTATGTCTTTGTTTCCTATGCCTATTCCTTGGCCTTTCTTGTTCTTCTTCCTATTACTTTTCTCTACAGAAGGTTTGATGCAAATCTCACACACACTATGTTTCTCAGCTCCCAACACTGAATTCACACTTCAATCATTCCTTCTCATGTCTCTTTGCAGATCAAGAGTGGTTCCTCCTCTCAATTTTTCCATCTTATCCAAAATTGCTCTTCTGGGACTCATAGGGTGTGTAAAGGGCACCACAAATGTTACAGCTTTTTAGGTTTAGTTTTTTTATCTTTCTCTTTGTTGTGCTGCTAACTTTTGGATTCTGATGCAGGTGTTCATCTCAGATTCTGGGGTATGTTGGGATCAGTTATAGTTCTCCCACACTTTCCTCTGCAATCAGCAACCTCACTCCTGCTTTCACCTTCATACTTGCTGTCATTTGCAGGTTCATTTTCATGTCTTGAATAGTATATTTCACAGTTTTTAAAGCAATTGGATTAACTTTCATTCAATTGGATCATCAGGGATGATAAATTTGTTCACTTTTAAAGTAATTTAGTTTAAAAATCATACCTTTTCAATAGTCTATGGTTGTGAAACCAACCCTAGATTCAAAAATAAATCCCATTTCCACTACCATTCTGGTTGCCACTTTTCTACCTGTGTTCAAGTTTTATGAGCTTATAATCAAGAAAGGAAAATTTTGGTTGCAACCAGTTTTTACTTTACTTACAGACACATTCTTTTGTTTTTTCTTGTCAATTTACCACCACAATTTAAGGATGGAAAAGATTGCCATAAGAAGTAGAACTACCCAAGCTAAGATTTGGGGCAGCATTATATCGATATCAGGTGCATTTATTGTGACTTTCTGCAAAGGCCAATCGATCATCTTCGCTGATAATTCGCCTTCAATTCAACTTTCACAATCAAATGCCATTCTTGCTTCAGTAGATAGAAATTGGGCCTTTGGTGGTCTTCTGCTCACAGCTTGCAATATATTGCTTACTATATGGTTCGTTTTTCAGGTATGCATTTTTGTTGTTGCATATTATGGAAATGAGTAAATCACCCATTTGATCCTTGAAGTGTTACTTTCTCATCTAAATGGTTCTTAAAGTAAAACAGGACAAAACTTAGATGCAGTGTTTTAGGTGTTATTCTACTCAGAATTAGAGTTTCGCGAATTTGGATTCTCTGTTGTGTGTTTATATGTTGTTCCACGGTTATGTCTTCAAAATATAGCGATGAACATTGATTTTGATGCTTTAAAATATATTAAAAGAAATTGAAAACATACCAACATTAGTGTATTTTTAATGTTCAGTAGAGGACAATGCCAAAAAACTCAACGGAGAATCTGGACTCGAGTTTCGTTTCTCTAATTTAGTATTATTGAGATGAAACTCCAAATCTATCTGGAAAACAATACCTATTACTGTATATAAGTTTTGTACTAAAACAAATTACATAAATTGTTTCAGAACAGAAGTGTTAAAAATCACTGTAAGTAGTTTCATACATACTAAAAAACATTCAAACTAGTCCCTGAATTGTACCAGAACACAGTAACTTAGGAGCTAAACTAATCAATATTCAATACTTCAGAGTTCAGACATTATTAAATAGTTTTATTACTTCAGGAAGCATTTACAAAGAGAGGATAATAGTTCAAGGAAGAAATTGGGGTTTACTTGTATGGAAATAATCATTATGGTAGTACTCATAATTTTAAATTCTGATATTCAATTTTACAGGTTGAAATCTTGAAGGAGTTCCCGGATGAACTAACTATGGTGTTCTTTTACAACTTGTATGCAGCCATTGTAGCTTCAATTGTAGGTTTAATTGCGGAGAAAAATTCAAGTGCATGGAAAATAAGACCAGACATATCCCTGATATCTATTGTTTGCACTGTAAGACAACCCTGAAAAATGATCCTGCACTTTCACCTTAAAATACAGTGTGGTTAATATGATTTGTTGATGATGATGCATTTTGTAATTAGGGAATATTTAACAAGTTCTTGAGTAGTGCAATCTATGCCTGGGGAATACACTTGAAGGGGCCTGTATATGTAGCAATGTTCAAGCCTCTCTCAATTGTTATTGCAGTTGCCATGGGTGTTATGTTCCTTGGTGATACTCTATATGTTGGAAGGTTAGTGTTGCAACTTTCACATTTTGATTCTTCTCTAGAACACAGTGAAGTAATTAGGCAAATGCATATGGATAAAGCAATTGCTAAGAAAATTATTTCACTATCAGAAAACTCACTCTGTTTCTTACTTATCTAGACAATGATCCCTAATGGAAAGTTTGTAGCTTCCAATGAAACTAAGCTACTCCTTTAGTCCAAAACTGGTACTTCAATAGAGAGATCATATAATTTTTAAAATATGTGGGGTATGCTTGTACAAGCTTCTGTATGAACATTTCTAAGACAAAAATTTAAGAAGAAAAAATGAAATAAGTTTACTTATAGAAGTTAAAATAAGTTTATGTATAAGCTAATTTGTAGAAGGGTTAAATATATTTTTAGTCCCTAAACTTTGATGTAAAATTGGAATTTGTTTGTATCCCAAACTTTGATATAGTATGGTCCTCAAACTTTAAAAATGAATAGATATGTAGTCATCTTAACCTAACTGTGTTCAATTTTTTTAATGTGTCAATAATGTTTCAGGCTGGTGTTTGAGCTATTTACGCCTTTTGACATGATTCAGCTCAAATGTCAGCCTAGAATGTTGTTTAACAAAGAAAAACTTTAATGTTGTTGAGTTAAGAGGATTATATCGTTCATTTTTAAAGTTTAGAGACAAAAATGTATCAAAGTTTTAGATAGGAACAAACTTTAATTTAGCGTCCGAGTTTACGGACTACAAACATATTTAACCTTTGTAAAAACTTTCTCCTATGTTGTCTCTAAATTATGATTTTGAACTTACGCATAAGGAAATGTTGTTTATGGAGAAACTTATTTTACTTTTTGTTCTTATTTTTCTCTCCAAGAAGTATTATTTATAGAGAAACTTGTCCAAATATATCAGTCATGTGACCTTGTTTTCTTGTTCATCCTTCACTCTTCTGATGCATTTTTGACATAAAATAAACTAAGCAATTTGAGTGATATATAGTATGTTGCATATCATTGTTCTTGCATTTTGCAGTTTGATTGGAGGCACAGTAATATCAATTGGGTTTTATACTGTGATGTGGGGCAAAGCAACTGAACAGAAGGAAGAGGAGGAAGATGTTGGTAGCCAGGAATCACCAATCACTGAGAATGTTCCTCTCTTGCAAACCTATGAAACTGTAAATTCTACAAAGAAAACAGATGCAAGAGTATAATACAAGACAGAATCACTTGCTACTGAGAAATCAGAGTGTTATAAAACTGTAAATTCCATATAGAAAATTTTAAAAAGTTGTACAAAATTTTGGAGTTTTGTGTTATTTAGTATGAAATATAATTATGTTTAGGATCTAACATTTAACGTTAGAAGATAACCAATGGTGGTAAATATGATTATATGATTGACTATCAGACAATATTTTGCTCTATTATTATATTTCAAGAGTGGGATGAAATAATAAACATAAAATCCATTTGATGGATTGGTGAAAAAAAAATGCTTTATTGTATAAGTCTAAAACTTCTTTTATAATTTTTAACTTTATTTCAATTTTTTTAATAACAAGTTAATTTGTCATTCTGGCCATACCATATTTCTAAACCAAGCTATCATTACTCCATTTTATTTTCAATGGTTAGGTTGATGATGAAATAGATTGAAACAAGTTTAATTGACTTATTTTATCATCTTGATTTAAATAAAGATTACTTGTTGAATATTATCGCATACATGTTTAATGTTTAACTTACATTTTTTCTACTCTTTTACATAACCACTGATTCCCACTCGGCACATAGGACATCAACACCTATTTATGCAGTTCAATTATTACCGAACATATTTTATCACTTATAACCAACTGAGGTCATTAATCATCCAAAATTACATTTATTTATCCAAACATACATGTTCTTTATTACGGGATTTACTTCCTCCACCTCATTGATGAGCAAATATGTATTTGCATTCATGCATTATACATTTGGATTTGTACATTATTTGTGTAAACGGATGTTTTAAGATGTGTAATCATAGTTTGGAAGGAGTTGGTGTTAAAAGTGAGAAATTCAAAACAACAAGTTCCACATGTGATTGACGGATTTTTTCATAACTTGTGGATTCGACCTAGAGTGCAAAACTCAAAACAGCAAGTTCCACAAGTGTTTGGTAGATTTTTTCACAACTTGTGGATTTAACTCCAAAATATAGAATGCAAACCAGTGAGTTTCACAGGTGGCTTGTGGATTTTGTCATAATCTATAAATTTTTTAGTAAACAATTTTAATATTACGTGGATTGACAAAAATTTAAAACGAAAAAACAAAAAGGAAAGAAAGGGGAAGCGGTTATGAGAGAGATGTAACCACCTCAACAAAAGGAGGAAACCTAGAGAGATAAAAAGGAAGAAACGAGACTACACGGAGCTCTCTTCATCATCTTTTTCTTCTTCTTCTTTGGTAGTTTCTAGTTTTTTGGCACTTTTTTATATTATGCGGAGCTAATTTTCCCTTTTTGTTGGAGGATTGATGTATTACTCTTGATTATAATTTCTACTCTTTATGTTTAATATTTGGTTAATGTGATTTATCTCAGTATTTTGTTTATGGTTCTATTGTTTATTCTATGAGCAATTTCACAATTGAGATATCAGGGATAAAATAATTCTAAATAAACTCAAGTTGATAATTATATTTCTTGCATGAATTGAAAGGAATGAAATTCTACGGGATAAAATATGAAATCAATCTTCTGAGAATTTTATCTTAATTAAAGTTTTTATTATAATTTTATGTTTGTCATTCTATTAGATAGTATTTATTTAAAAATTACTTTAATTAGAAACCTAGTATTCTAACGAGTTCAATTTCGGAGGACGTGATCTTAATACTACGTTAACGATGGATGCACTATCTTCTTATCACTCATCAGTTTTAAAATCAAAACACTTGTAAATGAATGACAAATCTGTTTAAATTTGTGAAATCATTGCTTGCGGATATAAATAAAATTAATATAATCATCAATAAGATTAGTAAACGCTATGTAAGAATAATATAATTAATAACTTATATTGTGAGGATTTTCAGATTTTGTGATACTGGGTGGCTCAATATAGACAGTGACATAAATTGATGTGTAACTTCCATATTGCTTGGTCAGAGCTTATAAGTTACAAGTCTCATGTTAGCAGTTATGTCACTCAAATAAATATGTTTTATACTTAATTATACATTTTATTGCGTAGTTATTATTATTATTATTATTATTATTATTATTATTATACTTTGTTTATTATTTTTTATATTTTATCTTAAACTTTCAAAATTTTCACATTTAAATATCTGGTGATTTTAACGAATAACAAGGTATCATAAAAAAAAGTTAAAAGTAAAATAAAATTACTTTTAAAACGATGTCATTTTGATTTTTATATATATTTTTACGAAATATCTTCCCTTTAATAAAAAAAATGTAATGAATGAAAATAAAAAAAAATTCATAAAGAAAGTTTAGAGATAAAATTAATTTTAAAATGCTAAGATTTCACGATATAAAACTCAGAAACTAAAGTCAAAATACAGTGTAAATGTTCATTTCTACCAGAACTTTGAGAGAGAAAATTAAGAAAAGACAATGTAATGACCTTTTGAAATTAGTTTATACAAGCTAAAAATAATAATTTAAAGAATTCATATAAGAAAACTTTTATACATTATTTTATGTATAAATTAATTTAATTTATAATAAACTTTTTTTGTTTAATATATGAAATTCTTCTGAAAATAAAATAGAAAAATTGTGTGACTAACTTTAAAAAAAACAGCATACTCAAAATTCATATTATGAATATAAATAGTCTTAAATTACAAGTTCAAAACATTTTATTTACTTGTTTTGTTTGTGTCCCATGAAAGAAATTAGGGTTAATTTTTTAGTTTTTAGTTTGAAAAAAAATTGGAAATGTTTTATATATCTACATTTGTTACATAACCTTATGATGCACAAATACGACACGTGTGTATCGGATATAATACGTGTTCGATATGTCGATACATTTATTCTTAAAATAATAAGATACAATACGTGATAGATATGCGATATATGAATATTGAAAATTATATAGTAATTCTTAAAAATATAGTAAATATATGATTTTTTTTTGTGCGAATCTAAATTAAAATTACATGTATTAAAGTTGTCAACATAAAATATATAAATTATTGTCATCATAAAAGTACTATTACAAGAAAACTCTTAAACAATGACCGATTTTAGTAATAAAAAATACGTTAGAGACCAATTTTGTAATTAGAGATCAATTTAGAGACTAATTATTTTGGTAGCCAAAACCTGGTAACTAATGTTAAGGACTGATTTATAAACCAATTATTTTAGTTGCTAAAACCTTGATAGCTAATGTTGGTGACTAATTTAGAAATCAATTTATAATTGAAACTCTTAATTATCAATTTAGAGATCAATTATAATTTTTTAGAACTATTTTAGTTGTCGATTTGATTACTAAATAGTGACTAATTATATTTTGTCACTATTCAAAGATTTTCTTGTAGTGCACTACAACTTTATATATTAAATATTTTATTGATAAGTATTGATAAAATATCCTAAAATATTGGACACGACACGTATTAGAAATGAATACATGACCTAAATTGAAATATCGGTACATCATAGCTAATATTACTTCTGTAATCAATTTTCATTTTCGTGATATTAATCACAAATGAAAATGGTTGCTCTATTTGTAATTTTATTATTTTTGTTCGTATATTTATGCATGTGTCAAATCAGTTATTATTTAAGCCGGCTGACTTTTTATGATTTGATTTTTTTTCGTATGCTCAAATTAAACGTTTTGAAAATTGGAAACGTTTTTGCTTTGTTATCAAATTTACAAATTTTATAATTGAAGCAATATACATATTTGTCTTTTGCGATAACTTGTGTGGTATGCACACAAACCATTTGCACCAAAAATATTTTATTGCAAAAATTTTATTAGATTGATTTCTTCCTATTAATTTATTTATTATGCTAACTACTTTTTTTCTCTCTTTTTTTAGCCAAAATATTTGGATATAATACATCTAAAAAAAGATTAAAATTATTTTTAATCTGAATTCTCTATTAGTTTTTTTTTTTTGCATTATCTTACTACTAAATTTTCAAATTATATAAAACTGTATTAAAAATATGTTTAATATGTTAAAATTAGAATTTAAGACACGATAAACAATTAGGAAAGACTCTCTGGAGTCAAACAATTTATTGCAATATTGACTAAAGTTATTTTGGTTGTTAAACATTAGCTAAAACAATCAAAAAGAAAAAAATATATTAAAAATCATAGAAATAATATTTTTTTTTGCATCTAATAAAAAATATTTTTTTCATTTCTTAATCATCTGAGGGCACTAATTAAAGTCGTGGATTATTTACTGATAAATTTAGGTTTTTTGCTAAGTTTAAAGATATACTTGCAATTTTGTTTTTACAGAATGATATAATTATAAAAACTTTTTTATGTATTTAGTCAAATTTGACGGGTTTTCATTTTCTCTATTCACGTTTTTGTATAAAACAATTCTTTTCACGCTTTGTATTTAATTTAATAATGATTTTCGCATTATTGATCTAATACACTTCTTTTGTAAAATAAATAATGGACGTTGATGGCACGTTTTTAAATTTGATTCGCTGCATATTTATTCCTGAAGGAAAAAAAAAATCTATACACTATTATTCAATTTGATCTGATAACATTATCTAAATAACACTTTCGTACAATTAAAGAAAAAAATAAACATGTCTTTATGGAAACTTGATTACTTTCAACTACTTGATAATGTATCGTCTAACACCTATGTTCATAATTAATGAGACAAGCAACTAACAACTAATCTGATAGTATGTGTCATTACGAGTATTTTTAAAATGGAGAATGCTAACAGGTGTCTAAAAATATAAATTAAGAATATTAATTTATGGATTAAATATGTTTTTGGTTCCTCAAGTTTCAGCGAAATTTGGAATTAGTCTCTCATCAAAACTTTTGACTAATTTAGTCTTTCATCTCTCAAAATGCGTTAATTTAGTCCTTTTAACCAAATTTTGTTAAGTTTATTTGACGTTTCGAACGCATTTCACGATAATATTTAAGTTAACATTGAAGCAAAAATGTGTCAAACAATATAAATAATTTAAATACTATCATGAAATGCACTTGAAATGTCAGATAAACTTAACAAAATTTGGTTAAAAGGACTAAATTCACGCATTTTGAAAGATGAAAAACTAAATTGGTCAAAAGTTTTGCTGAGGGACTAAACCCAAATTTCGCTCAAACTTGAGGGACTAAAAACATATTTAACCCTTAATTTATATTAATTATTTTTTTATATTAAAAATTGAAATATTTAAATATATTAATTAAAGTATATAAATACATATAATAAATTTTAAAAATATAAAAGTATTTTTTTAAATTTTTAAATAATAATATACTGATATAGAAAAATAATTTTAAAATTTTCAAGGTCTCTATTAAAATGAAAAAGAAAATATTTCTAATGACACTTTAAGAATATCTCAAAATTTAAGTTTTATGAAAACAATAAATCTTTTGAATAATAATAAATTTTGATTTATATATCGATTAAAAATATATTTAACGTTTGAAAATTAACTTATATCTTCTTTTTGTAGAAATTTATTTTAAAATTAATTCTTTTACAGTTAACACTTTCTTATATACTGTTTACACTAACAAAAAAATAAATATTGTTTTTTTCTGAAATGGTGATTCCGCAGCCAGTGATGGAATATTCTTCGCGATCTTGACACATTCATTTGCCTCACTTCGCAGCCCCACGTGTCGTATTGGAAAACTCTTTCATCAAACACACTTTTGATAAAAAGAAATTTGATGAATTTCAATAACCTTTTAACTAAAATCATAATATATTTAAAATATCTTTTAAAAGAGTATATTAATGATATTTCTTTTTTTTAAGTGGAGGGAAATATTTAGAGAATAGAAGAATGTTAATAATGCACTTTTATTGTTTCAATACACTTTTGCAATGCATTTTTTCATTCACCGATAAAATATATTAAAATTATAATACAATAACAATACTATTTAAAACAAAATATTATAGAGTATATTAATAGATAATGATATTTTAATCTTTTTTTTACCCACTTTTAACTTACCACTCCAATCACTTTTTAATTATTTATTTTAATTTTTTTAATGATGTGATAATTTAAGAGTAATTGAAATCATAATTTAAAAATATGTCAAAAAAAATGAGTTAAAATGTCATTATTTTTAATACTATTATCCTAAAGTGGCGAGAGATTATAAATGTAAATATCACATTTTTTAATACAGTATTTATAGTTATTTTCTATAATAGGTTAAAACTTATTAAAAGCTATAATATTATAAGTGATAACGGTATAGCTTTATAATTTTAATAAACTCTAACCACTAAAAATATTATATATTAGATAAAAATTTTCAGAATGTTATTGCCAGCAATGTAAGTTAAGATAGTTAGAATAAACTAAACAGTCATTAATTTATGAGTTTTGAAATTAGGATTGAATTACACTTAAAATTAAAACGAGATTATGATTAGAATTATAAGAATTCATAAGATCGTAAATCATAGATTTTAATTTCCTTAATAAAAATAAAATCAATTTTTTTGTCAATAGTTTATCAGAATTAGTTTGCAAAATTAATCAACTCCTTACTATCATAAGATCATAACAGTAAGATTTAAGAAGCGTAAAAAGTTTCCTTTTATTTAATTAGGTTTTATTTTAATTGATTGAAATTTATTCAACCAGGTAAGTCAGATAAAAAGTAACCCCTTTATTTTTAATTGAATTTGAATTTAAAAGTAAAAAAAAATTAAACTTTAATTGTATTTATTTTTAATTGAATGGTGTTGCGACAAGTAATACATACGTGATAATATCTCTTTGATTGTATTAAATTTTATTTGAATTTAATATATTCACCTAAGAGGTGAACATGTGATACAACAAAAAAAAAAACGATAATTTACAAAATTTTACAATTTTGTTTGAGAATTTAACTGATATAACCGATTATACATGTTATTCAAATTGTAAATACGATGTAAAATCATAAATATTATGATTTTATTATTTAAATACCGATTTTAATTATTGGGCTATAATTTATTTTTACCTTACATAATTGCCCTTGTAACAAATTATTTAAGGTTAATCCATATTAAAATTATGTTTTTTTTTCGAATAAAATTATCTAAATTAATTTAAGTTTAATTTTTTTATTTAGACGAAGTAATTTAGTTGCAATAAATATGAAAGTTATCATTAAATAGTACTAATAATAGTAGTTGAAAAAATTAATATATATTGATAAAGAAATTACCAGTTAACTTTAATAAAAAAATTCATTAACATTGAACAAGAAAACTATAACAAATATTAATGAAAAATATAATTATAACTTATATCTATATGTAAATAGCCTCAATACTATAAACTAAAAGATAATTTTATGATCATCATTGATTTAAAGATCTTGATTTATATAAACGTAAAAAACAGTCACTGAATAACTTTCGTCTAGTTTCTAGAAAAGTCCCTTGTTTTTTTTAATCAATTATAACGATAAACTTACGTTCATCAAATAATTTCACTTTCCCATCATAACATAAACAAAGTTGAAAATAACGTGCGAAAAAAAGAGTCCCCAATTAGAATATTATTAAATGACAACTTTGATAAGCAAGAAATATTAGGAAGATACACTTATACATTTGGTATATCATAGAAGCATGCTACTCAGAATTAAAAAATTTGTCAATCATATATTTGGTCATATCGTATCAAAATCAAATATTTTTAGTCGTGAATTTCTAAATAAAAATACATAACTTTCCATATCAATTATATATATATATATATATATATATATATATATATATATATATATGATTGAACTAGAATCGTAACTTCTCAATGAAAGGTGCTTGTGTCTCATTTTTTGTGTACTTAGTTCTTCTTTTGGCTCAATTTTTCGGTTTAATTTGTCTTTAAATGTTGTTTGATAAGTTATAGAAATGGTTAAATAGGTTTTTGGTTTCTTAACTCTTAGTGAATCTTGGAATTAGTTCATTTCAACACTTTAAAATAATTTAGTCTTTTATCTTTCGAAACATATGGATTTAGTCATTTTAATCAAATTTTGTTAGGTTTATTTGATGTTTCGTACCGTAATATGTGAATTTAGTCTTTTTAATCAAATTTTGTTAAGTTTATTTGATGTTTCGTACCATTTCAGGATTGTATTTGAGTTGTTTATATAATTTGACACATTTTTGCTTTAATGTTAAGTCAAACACTATTATGAAACACCCTTGAAATGTCAAATAAACTTAACAAAATTTGATTAAAAGGACTAAATCCACATATTTTAAAAGATGAAGCACTAAATTGGTCCAAAGTTTCGAAATGGATTAATTCCTTATAGAAAGTTAAAAGGACCAAAAGATATTTAACCCTAATGTATATTTATAAATCATCTTTACTTTTCATTAAATAAACCTAATATTTTTTAGTCAACCAAAATAAATATAAATGTCATTTTTTATTTATATCAATGAGAATTCATTATGATATTTTTATTCATATCACTATGAAGTTCATTATGGTGTAAAATAGATTTTGGTAAAAAATAATAATCAATTCTGTTAAAAATACTAATATTTGTTTTTTCTTTGGCGCAAGTATATTTCTCCGAAACAATTATATTAAAAACGCTATTGAATATTAAAATTTGTACCCTCCTTTCAAAGAAAATTCAAATTACATTAATCTCACAACTTACCCTTTTTATTATTTGATCGTTAGCGTCATTTGTTTATCGAGATCAATCACTTTTAATTAGTTCAACTTGCATTAAAATAAATTGAGTCTCTAATCTAAACTAAATCAATCCCATTATGGCTAGATTATATTATGATCGATTCATCCAGTTTATTATTAATAATTCCATAATCAAAGTTTAAAAAATAAAATAAGAATTTAACTATGGGATGTGCACATGTGTGTGTGACTTGGAAGAATGATTTTTTTTTTTTCAATTCAACGTACAATAATCGTAATATTTTTTATTTGAATTGATCGAAGTTATCAAATTAATTAATTTGGTGACCACTTTGCCCCTTTTGTACTGCTAGCGTGTAATTTCCATAGATGTTTGTTGTTGACTGTTTCCTAGCCTTCGTTGTTGACTTTAACGTTTTTTTTTTCTGCTATAAAAACTTGCTTCTTTTTATTACTATTCCACAATTATATGTTTTAACGGTTATTTTTTCTCTTAATATTAAGAATATTTTTAATAGTTTTATAATAATTTTTTCAAGTATATATTATAAATGATACGTTAATTATAGATAACATATTAATATAAAAATAGTTTTATAAAATTGAATAAAAAATTCCATCAAACAATCATTATTGTTATAATAAAATTATGATCTTTGCTGCTCTAATCAATGATTAAACAATTCCCCACAAATCTTTAATCTTTATCTTGTGTTTTTTTTTTTGTCATGTATCTTGTTCGTTTAAAATTAAATTATAAACATAACATTATTAGCTCGTGGTTTTAAAAACAAAATATTATAAATTACTTCATATGTTACTTTTCATTTTTTTTAGTTTTTATATAAAACAAATACATTTTATTCATTAGCTTATCTGTTACCGTTTATGTTAAAGATCTATAACTATCTATAACTATATATAAAGGGTCCCTCTTTTGTGTCCACATTTCATAATTTCAACTTTACCCTTTATAATTTAATTATTTATTAAATTTTTAAAAATTAACGGTTACTTTTACAAGTTTTTATAAAATTATTTACTTATCTCCTTTTTTTTTTTTTTTTTATTATTTATTAACAT
>Ga0214545_1008527_pt1 | contig 16284 bp, 18 predicted proteins | sample CNSS4metaG_FD_160064 | JGI IMG/M metagenome (GOLD analysis project Ga0214545, IMG submission 160064) | Root nodule microbial communities from cowpea collected in UCLA plant growth center, Los Angeles, California, USA - CNSS4 | ecosystem: Host-associated > Plants > Roots > Nodule | place: USA... | reverse complement strand
TTATACCAATATCCTACAAACATTTAATACTAGACATACATTAAGCTCAACGAATAACACTTAATAAAAGAAGTATACATATAAGTGATCAATATTATACATGATCAAATAAACAATTTAAATATAGTACTTAGAGTTCTTCCAAGGCCATCTCCCAATGACCATTATTTTCGATCAAAGGTTCCAAACACAAGTTGGAGGGGGGGGTTGGCAGATTCAAAACGTGATTTAAAATACATTAATCCTAGGTTAGAAAATCTATTACTCTGTTTAGTTAACTCATGTCACCCGAATTTAACCAACTAAGCGAAAAGTAACACTAGTTCATAATGTAATTAAGCAATGCACAAGGTGTTAACTTTCAAGACTATTGTTTACTCTTAAAGCATCCCTAAAAAACAAACATCATATAGACTTGGGAAGCCTCTAAAATCAATAGCCAGAACACATGCACATAAAGATCCAAGGGACTTTTAAAGGTTGTAATGGGGCTAAGGAAAAAGTGTGGAATGTATGCACAAGTTCCTAAGAACCAAATAAAATAGAGGAGCAATGGCGAATAAGTCAAAGTTAAGCATGAAAGCAATTTCAAACTGCTACAATTCCAATTTGAATCCTCACACAATATCAAAATCCAAACTCTCTTTTTTATCTTCATTTTTGTTTTAAACTTTTGAGTGTTGAAACAACTTCCAAAAACAGACATATAGACATAAATGAAGTTCCAAGAACCAGAACTGATATGCACACAACCCTACACTTAATTGAGCACCAATTCCATAAACAATTCCAAAGCTAAAAAATTTCCATTGGCATGGTCAATGATGGTTTTTCAAGCTAAGGGCTTGTAATGCACTATAAGACAATAAAGTAGGACACACATGCTCAAAGGGGCTATCGAAGGGATAAATTCAAGTTAGGTTCATTTGGCTAAAGGCTCGAGAGAACAAAAATGTGTAATCATCTCCAAACATGCATACTAATAACGAAGCATCCAAAGAATCAAGCCAAGTCCATTGTACAAGCAATCAAGAGGCATAACTCACAAGAAAGAACAGAGAGTGACTACCACAAAATAGGCCTTTTAAGTCTGTTATTTCAAGTTTTTTAAGTCTGTTTTACACCATACTTAAATGTAGTAGATTTAAATTTTAAATATGTTGGAGACTAACAAACTTAAAATTTAAGTTTGTTGTTGATCAACAAACTTAAATTTTAAGTCTGTTGTTGACCGATAGACTTATTTATTCATCTAAGGTTTACTACGACAATGATGAATGAACTGTTTGAAGCAGAAAAGAAATGTAGAAGTTTTTCTTCTTCTCTCGTAAATATTCAAATATATACAACATTCACACATACATATTCAAATTTATTAGTTTATAACTTTTGCACTAAGGGTTCATTTGTTGCATAGTGAATTGGAAATATTCTTCATATATTCACACCATATTATAAATAAGTATATTAAAAACAAGAAACCTTACAATATTTCATTTCAAGTTTGTATAATAATGTTATAATGAATTGTAAAGTGTTTTTTAAAAATAAATATTAAAATTAGTTCATCGAAAATCAAGATGTTCTCTGCCTTTTAAATTAGATATTGATAAATATCTTTTAATATATAAAATAATAAAGTTTGAATTTAGAATTTGAAATAGTAAGTAAAAAAAAATTAAATTTAACATTTAAAATATAAGACATATACACAAATTTAAAATCTATTTAATGAGTATTTTTAATGTTTCTGATAAAAAATATAAAAAATTCAAAACCTCAAAGAATTTGGTCATTCTTAACGATATAATAATATTTAATAACAATGTAATTATGAAATAACATAATAAGATAAAATCAATCATAATAATTAAAACAGAATGTAAAGAATAAAAATTATAAATTTTGTAAACTTTTAAAAATATGAAAATACTTACCATTTTAATTCCAATCTTATATCAAGATTCCATATTGTGAAATTTTGAATTTGAAATATATATAGTAATAAAATTTGAATTTTAAATTTGAAATTTCAAAAATCCATGAAAATATGCTACATATGTTTGAATTTCAAATTCAAAATCCAAAAAAGTTGTAAAAAAGTGAAATCTTTTTAATGGATCATTTTAATGCCCCTAAATAACTCTTCGATATTTTTAATCTATGAGAAAAGTTCCTATTTAAGATATGAACAAAATTTGCAGATGAAAAATTAAGAAAAGCTTTCATGGTTCTTAATAATATAATAGTACGTTATAATTCATAATAATATTCAATAATATCATAATAACATATTAGCACTAATATAGTAATAATAGTAATACTAATAAAAATATGGTGTAAAATAATAAATAATTGAATAATAACATCGTTACTAAACTAAAAATAAATAATTATTCTATTTAATGCAATTGTATTTTCAACAAAAGTTAATTATTAAGCTATTTATACTATTTACTGTTGACATGTGAAGCAAAGGTGGTGTGTCTCATGAAGATAAGGAGATTTGATGGTATTCATGTTCATCAAGTGTGGAACGTGTGCTCTCCACATGGATAAATGATTAAGAAAGAGTATTTAATGTTTGTAATTCACATTGTAGACCTTGTAGCATTAATTTGATGTATTTGGTCTTTGTTGTGTTTTTCAATCTGTTGAATGGTTTTTCAACAGGTTCAAATGTCTCTTTTAGTCTGCTGAATGACTTTTCAATAGGTTAAAAGGTTGGTTGTAGTAGTATTGAACTATGACTTATTCAATCGGTTGATTTATTTTCTAATCGACTGATTTCATTTAAGTAAAGTGAAATCAACCGATTGATTTGGAAATCAACCTGTTGAATTTCGTAACAGTTTGACTATAAGAGCTGTGATTTTCAAAAGAGAGGTAATTTGATCAATTTTTTAGTGTGAAATTGTTCTAGAAACTTGGGAAATCTCTCTCTTTCGTGATCATTCAGACTGCAGTTGTTGAAGATTGATCTTGGATCAATTCTTGGAGCTTTTGACTTGTGTTTGAAGCTTGGAGAAGGTGGTTTGTGGTAGGAAGGGTTGTGCTACCATTGAGGTTTGATCTTTCTCAAGCTTTGTGTGTGTGTCTGGTGGTTTTCCAGGTCTTCAAGAGGGTTGTTGTTGTGCTGGTGTGATGCTTGTGTGATTCAAGAGTCTTGTGTGTGTTTTTTGCTTATTTTGAAAGTGTAAAGAGTGGAAACTTTGTAAATCTTTTGAAATAGTGCAAAGTCAGGCTCAAGTTGCCTTGACAAACGGGATGTAGCTAAAGTTTGAGTGAACTAGTATAAAAATCTTGTAATCCAATCTTTTCTCTAACCCTTCTCTCTTTTAAAATCATTTAAAGTTTAAAGAACTTCAGTTTTCATGGCATCTGCAATATTGAGCATGTTTGCATAATCAATTAGAACCTATCTTGATCATTCTTGTGCATTGTTCTTGGTTCAAATCTCAAATCTGCATTTCTGCATTTTTTCCAGTATTTCAGTCGACTTTTTTTCTATTTCAATCGGTTGATTATACCAGTTCATAATTTGTCTAGTAAAATCAATCGATGAACTCTATTTTCGATCAATTGAAAGTATACTTACCAATGGTTTTTTGATGAAGGATCGTCTCGGATTTGCGGTGTAATTCGTCTAGAACGAAAATGGGTATGAACCCTAAAACGAAAAGGGGGAAAATGGAGGACGTCGATTGGGGATTTTTGTAGAATGGGAGGAAATCACGCCACTTGGAGGAGGTTCCAATGATAAGTGAGGATGATCCGCCACTTTGAATCGAAGATTCAAAGATAAGGATCGGTGGTTCTGAGGAGAACCTCGAGACTTGACAGAAAACTCAAATTTTCATATAACTCAAATCTGAATACAAAAATGTGTCACAAGGGCTTATATACTATGGGTCGAAACACCAAAAGGCCCAACACCTAAAGGTCCAATAAAGCCCAAGCAAAAACATTACAAAAATTATAAAAGAGTTATTGTTCTACAATCTGAAGCTAATATGAGATCTCTTTTAAGGTCTTGGACATGATTCCATCAATTGCTCTGAAATCCTTGTGACATGACCACAGATGGGTCACCTTAAAAGCTTCAAAAACCTAAAAATGGAGAGTGGAGAAGATGATGGTGGCTGCAAACAAAAAACTCAGCCCTCCTATACGTGGTCACATGACCACAGATTCACATAATTATAAAAAATTCTGCCACTCAGAATTACAAAAATGCCACTGTGGGTTGAAAATGTTGGCCCAATGACGTGAACGAGTTGACTAACATGGCGTAGACGTGACAATGATGTGGAAATCACGTGGCAACTCTCTCTTGACCTTAAGATAAGTGTCCAAGCTCCAAAATTGCTTCACCCAAATACCTAAAAATAATTAAAACCGAAAATTAGGCCAAATAATGTGAAATTAACCCAAATTCGGAACAATAGCCCAATGATGCTCAATTAAGGAAAATGAACTAAAAAAAGACAATAAAGCACTTTACAACTATCAAAAGGGTACATAAAGGCTAGTGGAATGGAGGGAAATAATGACTCATCGCCCTCTCTTTTGACGAACCTCATGAGGTGACCAGCCCATATCAATTCCTCAATTTTATCTTGCCACGCTTTACAATCATTTGTTGTGTGCCCGTTATTACGATGGTACTTGCAATATTTAGTCATGTTGGTATTAGGTTGGTTGAGCATTTTGCGAGGAGGGGGAATGAGGTCTGTTTGCAAGGCTTCATTAAGAATATGTGAACATGGAGCACTCAAGGGGGCATACCACGAATATCGAGAGCTGCCTTACGAAATCGATCGATGAAGGCTCTTAACGTGTCGTCTGTTTTTTGTCTAATGTTGAGGACGGATAAAGGGGTAGCCGGGTGAGGACGACTTTTGGCAAACTGGGTCATGAAGAGGTGGAATAGAGTGTCAAAGCAGTCGATCGAGTACGGTGGTAGGGATGTGAACCATTCCAATGTTGGTCCCTTGAGGGTGGTGGGAAAGGCCTTGCACATAACAACATCCTCAGTTGTGTACAAGCAGACATTGTTGACATATATCTTGACATGTTCATCAGGGTGTGTGCCTCCCTCACAACGTTCTAGCATGAAGGCTTCCCACTGGGTGGGGAATGGAGTTTCCATGATGCCATTAATAAAGGGATGGTGGCGCTTGTGTGGGTGTGCCGATATAGGATGACAGATAGTGGTTGGGAAGGTCGTGGTGTGGTAGTGCGGGGGGATATGGTTAGTTAGAAGGGTAGGTGTATGATGGGTTGTGGATAAGGTGTGGGGAGTAGTATTGTACTCGCTTTCCTCTTCAGTTGGCTGAAACACAAGTGTTTTGGAGTCTACTTGGACCTCCTTCTTTTTGCCCTTTTGGGTGGCATCCATCTCTATTTTCCTTCGGAGGTGAGAATTTTCCTACTTTAGTGCCTCCATTTCGTCAGAGCTTTGTTTTTTGAAATATGCAAACTCTTGTTGCATCTTAGCCCGTCCTTCAAGGATGGCGGTTAAGTCGACCTTGTTCACCGCCATACCCATGTACCTTGCTTCAACCTATTTGGAGATGCCAGCTTTGCTACAAGTGGAAACCATCTTCAAAGATTCTTTGCTTGGTAAGGCGCTATTCGTATCCCACGGTGGGCTTCAAGTGTTCCTGCAAAAATAATAATAGATTATCATGAGACATAAATATTACCTTACCCAAATTGGATCTCTCAGAAGGATACTATGTAGTCTTGTGGGGCATGTCTTCATCTTCAGCCGCCATATTGGACATATGGGAGGTTACCTGCTGAAAGGACTCCAACAATCAAGTCAGTGAGAGCTCCCCTAAAGTCAAATCTTAATTTTCACTAACAAACAGGCCAAAAAAGTCATATTTTTTTTTTAATTTTTATTTATAAAATATGTTTGTATATATACTTATAAATAAATATTTAGAGCATATTTAATCATATAAATATTTTCTAAGCTTTTAATTGATCCATTAATATGTTTATTTGGATAAGTTAAAACAATTATTATATTTACATGTTAAATTACTCTACTATAACTAATAATTAATTTAATTGGTAAATGTTAATGATTTAAATTATAATAGTGTTGCATATTTATATTTTTCCAAAATAATTTTATTTTTTCTAATTATTTTTAATTTTAAAAATTAAAAAAAATATTAAAAAAGTTAAATAAATTGCCAACAAGGGAGGGGTAGGTTTGCCCACCATTGGCCCACCAGTTTGGTAGCAAGTCGAAAACTCCGACCCAGCACGCCCTTTTATTGGTGGGCGGGTTTGGCGAGCCAGACTTGCTTTGACATCCATAATTTTTAGAATGTAATAAATGGCAATTGTTGCGGTGGTTGGCTTGAAATCGCAACATTATACTTTATGGCAACACGAATTGTGCCAATTTTTGAAACTACCACATTTTACGAAAATAACAATCAAAATTTATATTATTTGTTGTAGTGTCTACCTTATCATGTTTGGGTTTTAAACTGACTCCTTTAATCAGTACAACCTTCGTTAGTACTTTATTGGCTTAGAGAGTTATGTTTGAAAATAACTAGTCTATCAAAAGGTATAACCAAATATAGAAATCTCAACTTTAACAACTATTAATAATTTGAGTAGTCCACTAAAGATCCTTTTTTTTTTCAATCAATATCGAACAAAAATAAACTTTCTTTTCAGTTTTGTGATCTTATATAACACTATACTTTATAGAGACACGAATTGTGCCAATTTTTAAAACCGCCATAGATGTAAATTATGGACGTTAAAACTGCCACATTTTACAAAAATAACAATCAGAATTTATACTATTTATTGTAGTGTCTACCTTATCATGTTTGGGTTTTAAATTGACTCCTTAAATCAGTGCAATCTTCATTAGTACTTTATTGGCTTAGAGAGTTGTGTGTCAAAATAACTAGTCTATCAAAAGGTATAACCAAATATAGAAATCTCAACTTAAACAACTATTAATAATTTGAGTAGTCCACTAAAGATCCTTTTTTATCAATCATTATCGAACAAAAATAACCTTTCGTTTCAGTTTTGTGATCTTATATTCCACAACCTTCTACCTAAAAGAAAAGGAGTCATCGAGTATATAAAAAGTAATTTATTTATTCCATACGTGAACAATCTCCAATGATACTTGAAGAGGTGGTTGGAAAGATAGTTAGAGTTCCATATCTTAGTAACTAAACATAAGCCTGCTATAAGTTGGCAGAAGTTCTAAACAACTAAATCTTCATTTATGAATAAATTAGCAAAACTGATAGAACACAATGGGAGTAGACTACCAGTTCAATTACATATAATGTATAGGATTTCTGTAAAAAATGCATAAGTTTTAACTTTAAAGAAACAACACACATACAATTTAATGAGAAAACACAGACATCGCAAAATGTATAGACATTGTGAAAATGCATATAACAATAACCAAAACAAATTCATGCACTAAACTCACCTAACCTTCAACACTATCCAAAAAAAGGATTCACCTTCACACAAAAGTCTTTGTTCAACCTCCAAAATAGGTCATTTAATCACCACAAAAAAATAAAAATAAAATATGTACTATAAGTTTTTAAGAACTCGGTCATAAAACTAACGTTTAATTCAAATTCAGGGTTTCAGCTCCACCCTATTGACATGTGAAGCCAAGGTGGTATGTCTCTTGAAGATTTGATGAAGAATTGATGAAGCCCTTTTGAACTACCTTAAAGTCATTACCATTGGAATGAAGCCTACATTGATGAAGGAAAGGCGATTTGATGATATTCATGTTGAACAAGGCCGGAACGTGTGTTATCCACATGGTTACATCATTAAGAAAGTGTATTTGAAGTTTGTAATTTGTATTTGAAGTTTGTAATTCATATTGTAGACCTTGTAGCATTAATTTGATGTATTAGGTCTTAGGTGTGTTTTTTACAAGGCATTCAACGTGAGTAATGGTAAGATGAGGAAAGCTATTGGAATCACATGAACCTAGATGGATAAGAGAGAATAAAGAGACAAGAACTACCTCTATGATTGCACTGTAAATGAAAAGGAGAATAAATACACGTGCAACTAGGTTTCTAAAGGGCTGAAACCCTCTGACCTAGAAGGCACCATCTGCAACCCAAACGACCCCTGCCCTCACGGAAATTACCCCAAAAATAAAATAGAAACTGCAACCCTAAGATCTGGTAGTATTCACATGATTATGATTTGTGAAAACATAAAAACGAACCCAACTACAGAATCTTAGGGAAACTGGAAATTTTAACACCATGCATTTCACATCAATAATGGTTAATGGTTACGTATAGCAAAAAAAAACGAAACTGCACCACACTCTTCGTCTTTCCACAACACATGGTTTTCAAAGTTTCAAACATCAATCAATACACACATAAAGAGAATACAAACATAAAGAGAGAAACACAAGGTGAACTTCCCTTACACATGCATATTTTTCCCTTTCATCCATCAAACCAACAACAAGAAAACAAGAGAAAGAAACAAAGTTAGCTTCCCTCTCTGGATGGTTCCTTTTCTCTACCACAACCACTAAAAACTCTAACTTGCACTCTTCCTCTCTTTTCCTTCTCCTGTCCTAACCTTTTTTCTCTAAAGAAAACTTATAGGGTTTAGCTTTATCTAATACCACCAAATAATTCTGTTAAGATTTCTATCCCATTTTATTTTCCTTATCATTTAACTCCAAAAGATTAAAAAAAAAACAGAGAGGAGAAAAAAATAAATAAAATCAAAACTGGTTGCAACATTTTTGAACCCAATATTTCTGCATGCCCTTACTGGAAACACAACCCATTCACACTCCATGGGCCCCACTCCTTTAAAGGAGAAAATTGCTCACCAATTGCACACAACTTCCACCGCTAGGCTACATGCCATCACATTATATAATATGCATTATAGGAATTAAAGCATTTATACTCCACAAACCATAATTTCTTAAAGTAGATAAATAACCACTCTAATTACTCATTTATTTAAATTTAGTCTTTTGTCATGACTAAAGTTATTTATAGATCTATACCAAAATATAAATCACTATTTAATTTTACCTAAAATATTCCAAGTTGTTCCTGGGTCTTACACAATTCATAGACCCCCTATGTTTAGTGGCATTAATTACAAATTTTGGAAAATTGGGATGACAATCTTTATTGAATCAATAGATCAAAGGATATGGGATGCAATCATAAATGGACCATATACTCATAAGCATACGATTGAAAATGTGCAGGTTGATAAGCCATGGACGAAATGCATTGAGGAAGAAAGGATGAGAGCTCAACATGGATGAGTTTTTTCGTGTTTCACAATGCAAGAGTGCCAAGGAAATGTGGGAGATTTTTGAAGTCAATCATGAAGGAACCAATGATGTTAAGAGAGCAAGGAAGCATGCCTTGATTCAAGAGTATGAGCTATTCAAGATGCAACAAGGAGAATCTATAGCGAATGTACAAAAGAGATTCACTCACATAGTTAACCATCTCATGAGTCTAGGTAAGGAATTTGACAAAGAAGAGTTAAACATCAAGGTGCTGAAGTGTGTTGATAGATCTTGACAACCAAAAGTCACGGCTATATCAGAAACAAGAGACTTATCTACATTGACTACGACTACATTGTTTGGCAAGCTAAGGGAGCATGAAATTGAGATGACAAAGCTAAATGAGCTAGAGTCAAGTGAGAAAAGGGTAAAGAATATAACCTTAAATTCAAGCATCAAGAACAATGAAGAATCAGATGAGGAAGTGCTTGAATCAAGTGAGAATGAAAATCTGAATTTGCTTGTCAAAAGGTTTGGGAATTTGTCAAAGGAAGAGGCAACAAAGGTAACCATAAGAGGTACAATTCTAAACAATTTGATTTAAATAATACTTCTAGTTTTACTTATTACAAATGTGTGAAACAAGGACATATCAAAATTGAATGTCCAAACCTTAACAAGGATACAAGTACAGATCTAAAAAAGAAAGCAAGCCCAAGGAATGACGTGCTTACATTGCTTTGGGAGATAAAGATTATTCAACAAGTAGCTCATCACAAGAAGGAAGTGAGGAAGCCAACTTGTGCCTCATGGCTGGATATGAGTCAACCTCCTCAAACCAAGTAAGCTCTCTAGACAAAAATGACTATAATCAATTGTTGCATGATTTTGAAGAGTTGCATAATGAAGCAGAAAAGATTTTTGCATTAAATAATCGATTGAATGGCTTAAACAATTGGCTGGGAAAAAAACTTAGTCATGTGGAAAAAGAAATATTTAATTTAAAAATTGATTTTGAACATTTGGAAATGATTTACAGTAATTCAACCGATTGTTTTAAAAATCAGCCGGTTGAAAAACCCTGTGAAAACTGCATAGTTTTAAAAATCAAGTGAAATACCTTATAAAGACCTGTGCAAGGTTCACAAGAGGGGAAGCAAACTTAGAGGTTGTTCTTGGTTCTCAAAATTGTTTGTTTGGCAAAGTTGGACTTGGTTACAATCCTTCTTTTCAAAAGAAAACCAAGAAGTTCTCTAATTTTTTTTTTCAAAAAGTAAGCCAAATGACATGCCATTCATTTCCTGCAACTACTGTATGCCAAAAGGTCATGTTACTAAGAACTGTCATGCTAGAAAATATGATGTTCTTAAAGGGATTATGAAATGGATCCCAAAAGGATCTAGAAAGGCATAACCAAGATGGACCCAACCTATCAAACGGTACAAAGTAATCTAAATCTGTTTTGCAGGTCATAAAAGGTGATAAGAAAGATTTGTGGTACCTTGATAGTGGTTGTTCGAGACACATGATAGGAAATAAGACCATATTTGCAAAGTTGGAGTTGAAGGAGAAAGGGTTTGTAACCTATGGAGACAACAACAAAGGAAGAATCCTTGAAAATGGAGTCATAGGCAATGGATCCTCTTTCAACATCAAGAATGTGCTACTGGTAGAAGGACTCAAATACAATTTGATAATGCCAAAGAATGCAGATGAAGAAGATATACTACAGGAGTACATTTCTGCTGCAGAAAAGCCCTCTATTGTAGGAAATCAATCGGCTGAAAAGGAAAAACAACCAACTGAAAAAGCTGCAGACAACAACTTGCCCAAGGATTGGATCTAGTCTAGAGGTTTATCAAAGGAAAACATCATATGTGATATCAAACAGGGAGTATCTACTAGACGTAGTATTGTATTTTTATGAACATGTTGCTTTTGTATCTCAAATTGAACCTAAAAATGTGAATGATGCTTTGAATGATAGTAATTGGATTGTTGCTATGCAAGATGAACTCAATCAATTCACAAGAAATGATGTGTGGTTTCTAGTGCCTAAAACTGATGATATGAATATAATTGGAACTAAATGGGTTTTTAGAAATAAAATGGATGAAGATGGTAATATTGTAAGGAACAAAGCTAGACTAGTTGCTAAAGGTCATAATCAAGAAGAAGGCATTGATTTTGATGAAACTTATGCACCTGTAGCTAGGTTAGAAGTTGTGAGATTACTCTTAGCACATGCTTGCATGTGTAACTTTAAATTGCATCAAATGGATGTGAAAACTGCATTCTTGAATGTTTTCCTAAATGAAAAAGTGTATGGATCACAACCTCCTAGATTTGAGGATCATCTCTATCCTAACCATGTTTTCAAATTGAAAAAGGCCTTATATGGTTTGAAACAAGCACCACAATAGTGGTATGAAAGGCTAAGCAATTTTCTCTTATCAAAAGGTTATGTTAGAGGGGTAGTGGATAAAACACTCTTCATTAGAAAACATGAAAGTGATGTTATACTTGTTCAAGTGTATGTTGATGATGTCATCTTTGGTTCAAATAATAACACATTGTGTGAAGAATTTGTTGCAACTATGCAGGTAGAATTTGAGATGTCCATGATGGGTGAGCTTACCTACTTTCTAGGGCTGCAAGTCAAGAGCCTCAAGCATGAAACATATTTAAACCAATAAAAATATTGTTTTGGCTTGTTGAAAAAGTTCAAAATGGAGGGTTGTAAGGAAGTTGTCACACGAATTGCAACAAATTTCCTTATGGATGCAGATGAGGCTAGCCAACCAATGGATTCAACCAAATATAGAGGGTTGATTGGGTCTTTGCTCTATCTTACAGCAAGTAGGCCAGATATTCAATTTGGTGTATGCTTATGTGCTAGGTTCCAAGCAAATCCAAATGAATCACACTTTAAAGCTGCAAAAAAGATTCGAAAGTACCTTAAAGGAACAACCAATGTTTGTTTATGTATCCATGTGATTCTAGCATAACTCTTAGTAGCTTTTCAGATTCGGACTATGCAGGGTGCAAATTGGATAGGAAAAGCACAAGTGGTACTTGTCACTTGGCTCAAGTCTAATCTCATGGAATAGAAAAAAGCAAGCATGTGTGACACTCTCCACTACTGAAGCTGAGTATATAGTTGTTGGACAAGGTTGTGCACAAATCATATCGTTAAAGCATCAACTTTTGGACTATGGTGTAAAGCTAAGTAAGGTACCTTTGGATTGTGATAATACTAGTGCCATCAACTTAACCAAGAATCCAATACAGCATTCTAAAACCAAGCATATAGAGATTACACATAATTTCATTCGTGATCATGTTCAAAAGGGAGATCGTTAAATTCAATTTGTTAAAACTAAAAATCCATTGGCTGATTTGTTCACCAAACCATTGGCTAGAGATAGGTTTAACAACTTAAAAATTGAACTAGGCATATTAGACATGAAGAATGTGGTCTGATGTGTTTTTAGCATGTTAATCTTATGTATTCATGCATTGGTTTCATAAAAATCAACTACTGTGTGTGAGAATTGAAAACTGTCATATCTAACATGTTGATTTTTAATTTCAACGCGTTATTTCACTTAAATCTGCCTCTATTTGCAAAATCATGATCTATCAACCTGTTGATTCTGTTTTTCAACGTGTTTATTTCACTTAAACTGCCATTGAATGATGAAAATTTGATCTGCTATGGTTTTTGATCTATTGTTTTCACATTTCAGCATGTTGATTTCATTAAAACTGAATTTGGAATAGTAAAGTTCAATTTTACGATTTTCAATCGATTAATTTTCAAAATCAGTCAGCTGATTTCACTTAACAAGATTCTGGTTTTAATCTCTAATGCTTTGATGCTATTTTAATCAACTGATTTCACTTTTCAACGTGTTGATTTTACTTAAACTATGCATTTACTAACAAATTGAATGGCAAAGCTGACCCATAAAGAAAGCATCTTTTTATGCACTTAACTACTATTTCATCAGCCATGTGTTGGTTTTACTGATTTTTTTGACCAAAAAGCATGGGTTGTGTGCAATTCCAATGTGCATTCAACTCACATGATCCGAACTGATTGAGTCACTCATAAAAACTCATTGGAAATTGGAACACCCCAAATTTTGGGATGTCATGGAACATTACAAAATTTTTTACGTTTAGCGGAAAAGGAATTATCATTGTGATATACTAATAAAACTGTTAATTTATTTTAAATTATATAGCTTAACTCGTCACTTTGTCAAAATCTTCCAATAATATTTGCGAACAAAAGAAAATTACATTTATTTTAATATCTGATTTAAAACATCTAAATAAATTATAAAATCTCCCGAGTTCACCCCAGCCTCTCGTTGATTTACTCCATGCCAAAAGCATCTGCATTATAATCTGCTCCCGTATAACACACACGTTATACGATCATCGCACATACAACAAACATGCAAACAAACAAATAGGGGTAAGCTAACCATAAACAATGATACTCAACAAACATGCCCAATAATACTCAACTTTGCATTCAAGTAACACTTAATCAAAATGCAATCAATCATGCCAAACCAAGCATAACATCACATTCATCTCAATTCTTCAAATATAGTGATTATAAACAAGCTTTGGTTTTCTGCGGCCTCTCACCCCACAACAACATCTAGTTTCCTAGAATAGATGGTTCAATGTGTCTCGTTTAATGCAGCCAGACTATCTCCCTTTTCCCTCAAGGAATTATGAGTAAAAACGTCGATGCATCGCACATCGGGCACTATACTTGCAACGAGCCGAAATAAGGTGAAACATCTTTCCCCTCCCCATTACTTCACACAGGCGAGAGGGTACAACACTCGAACCAATCCTTTACCACTGCTTCACACAGGCGAAGAGGACCCCTTTCCACTGCTTTACACAGGCGAAAGAGTCTTCACTAGGTTCCTAGGTACGGAAAACCTCACACAACATTTAATTCCATCAAGAGCTTTCAATCAAGGCAAAACACTCCCAACATGCAACACATGAAAATTACATATTGCCAACAAAGTATTGACCATCATATCATGCATGGGAAAATAAAGTTCCATCAACAACCCATCAACTTACTAACCAACACATTCAAGAACGAACTCAACGAGTGACATTCATTCAATTACATGGAGAACATCACACACAAGTAACTATCCTTAAACAACCACTTTAACTCCATAACCATGCAACCCATGAAAACATATGTAAATGAAATCAAGCAAGGTCACACTAATAAGTATAGATAACCAAATAATATCATAACATTGTTTAATATTATCATGCCAAACAATAACTTTCGAAAAAGACCAAAAAGAATAAGGAAACAACTCCATGCACATCATCTCACAACCATAGGGTATATGAAACCTATTTTATAAACCAAAGAGCTACCCACACCACCAACATTAAAATATATACTTATATATGTGACAAAGAAACCATAACTTGTAAGAAATGTATGCATGAAAAGCATGTGGGCCCCATAGTATTCTACCAATCAATTAACATGAAACTTGCAAAAAGAAAGAAAGAAATAAAAATAAAGTGGTTGCACTACGTGAAATAAAGTGAGAGAGAGAGTGAATGCAATTTATATGTGGATGTGAAAAGAGAGAGAATAGCTCCTTGAACCCACATTTACGAGAAAGAGAAAATAACTCTACATGTATGCATGAAGGCACCCCAAAATTTAATGGGAAAACAACAAAACATGTGAGAGAAAATACTATTGTAAACCAAAGATATTAAGATGAAAACATTGCATGCGGAACCATGACTTTTCACCATTCAAACCAATATGACTTTGCATGTGTCCATATTTCTCGCACCCTCCTCTTTCATTCTCCATATTTCTCCAACTCTCCTTTTCTCCCTCTCAAAACACTAAAGTGTTTTGTTTCCTTTCCTAAAATTAACATCTCCATCTTATCTTTTTATCTATAATTAACATCTCTAATCTTTTCTATTAATATTTTAAAAATACTAAAAATAAAATAAAAACAAACCAAAATTTTAATTGATTATCTGTTTTCATTTTATAAGGACTATGGCAACAAGTTTCTAAAAGGCAAAGAAGATTAGCATGCAGCAACATAAACAATCCCTGCCCTACACCATTGCAACGTGAATAAGGAGAGAGAAAATGAATTGAAATAGTTTCGTGGGCTCACAACTTTAAGGAGTGAGAAAAACAAATGTAGCAATGCAAATTATGAGCCACTCAGGGTTCAAACTCGTGCACAAAGCCACACCATAAACATACATCAACCACTGTACTAGATCCATCCACCACTGTACCAGATGCTTTCTCAAGGTAGGAAATGCATGGACAGCTGCTGGTGTTGTAGTTGGTGGTGCACATGATGATGAAGTTGGCCCAAGTGGTGCAAATCAAGAGGAAGAACCAACTAGTAGACCCATGGACTTAATTCCATACAACCCGCTAGAGGATAGAGGGCCTGTGTACTCATATTTTGAGAGGATGGTGTTAAACCTATAAGACCCAGGAAAAATTAGTTTAAAGGGAAACGCATGGAAAAAATTAATAGCTTGATTAATATTGTTGATTTATTTAATTTAATTAGGTTTTTAAATTATGAAGTAGGAAATAATTATTATTTGAGTGATTTAAGTTATTATGGTATTTATAATAATTATTTAAGTGATTTAAGGAATTATGGTTTGTGGAGTATAAGTGTTTTAATATTTATAATGCATATTATATCATGTGAAAGTGTGTTGCCTAGTGGTTAGCGTAAATTGTTGTTGTATGCAAGGTCTCAGATTCAAACCTGGTTGGTCAAATTTTGCTTGTGTGTTGGTTTTAAATTCAATTTTTCTCCTGTAAGGAGTGGGGCCACAACAGACGAATATATATATATATATATATATATATATATATATATATATATATATATATA
>Ga0214545_1008525_pt1 | contig 16287 bp, 13 predicted proteins | sample CNSS4metaG_FD_160064 | JGI IMG/M metagenome (GOLD analysis project Ga0214545, IMG submission 160064) | Root nodule microbial communities from cowpea collected in UCLA plant growth center, Los Angeles, California, USA - CNSS4 | ecosystem: Host-associated > Plants > Roots > Nodule | place: USA... | reverse complement strand
AATAAAATAAAATAAAATAAAAATCAATTAAAATAATTAAAATAATAATAAATAAATATTATTTTTTAAATAAATAAAATAATAATATATACATAACCTTCTTCCGCCATTATATATATATATATAAGTGACACGGAAAATCCGAGTGAGATTGTGGTTATCATGTTTAAGTATTGTACTTAGATGTGATATTTAGTATTATTTGTAAATATCCTATCTTGTTAAGTTTCATTTATATATCATTATTTATTTTTAGTTTACACCTATTTGTTTTGTTGTGTGTTTTTTGTATGTGTGATGATCATATGACGTGTGTGATCATGCAGATGCTTCTGACGTGGAGTATTGATGAGAGGATGTGGTGAACTCGAAATTTTATTATTCTATGAAGTTGTTTTAAATTAAATATTAAAGATAATGTAATTTATTCTATGATGCGGTTTTGAACTACGATATTTAATGATTAAATCATAAATTTTTACTTAAGTACATTTTGCCAATAATTGTTTTTCGGTAAAAGTGTACATTTTATAACTCTCTGTGACATTCCAATTTGGGGTGTTACACACGGCAATTGGAGTGAGAGCTTCTTTATAATGCTATATTTCAAAAATTTTCAATAGATCAAAACAATATTTTGACTGGCTTAAAAATTTTCTTTGCTTGAGTTGTTTTACTTGTAGGTCTAGAAAGTAGGTTAGCTCACCCATCATAGACATTTCAAATTCACCCTGCATAGCTACAACAAAATCTTCACATATAGAGTTATTATTTGAACCAAAGATAATATCATCAACATATACTTGAACAACTATCACATCACTTTCATGTTTTCTATTGAAGAGTGTTTTATCAACAACCACCAGTGCAAGAAAGGAAAACGACAACGGTTATTTTCAACTTTTGGCTTCGGGTGCGCACTCGAGACATATACTGCCGAGGTAAAAAAACACTATGTTATGCCTCGGTTGTTAATTCGAGGCATATTTGAATCATTACTGCCTCGGTTTCCACCACCCGAGACCTAATGGTGTATTAAAAATAAAAAAAAGAAAAAAGTTAAATATAACAATGCATATCAGTTATTAAATTATTCAATTCATTATTAACAATGCCAAAAAATAACTATTCAATTAGTCCACAATTCATTATTTTGTACTCGACCAGAATTTTTATTATCAATAACATGTAGATGTGAAATCATACAAACAATTAACAATATAAATGATCAAATCAGCACAACAATCAACGTACAAGTTCTTGGATAGTTTTTTTTTTTCCTTTTACAAATAAAACAAACAAAATAGTATACCTATTTTGGATTAAAAGAAAGAGTCCATTATCACCCTTTTATTTTTATTTCATTTATATATTCAGGAAATAAAGAGGGAGAGGGATGAAAGCACATTAGGTAATAGTGAAACCTGAAGCTTCTCAAGGTTTTCTTTTTCAGTCTCGTATCTATCCCTATTCAGAGATACACCTTGATCACTGTTCATCTCTTCAATATCTTTTTCTGCATCATCGAACTAGTGAAGAAAAGAAATAACAAACTTACAACTAAATTTAAAGAAGGACATTAAAGTCAGGAACTATCTTATTCAATATCCTCAATTTTTGGATCAATTTATGGATATACAGTAGAAAAAAAAAGAATTTAGATCAAAGTGAAATAAAGATGGTAATGTGACTATACCTTGAACTTGGATCCCCGAATGTAATAGCACAAGGTTTTTCGACTAGATCCAGTATCTTGAAAACATCCAAAACCCCATCAATTTCAAGAAGCTCATCAGGCACAAGCGTCTTCAAGAGAGTCCTAATCGGTAGAGAAGCGAGTTCTTCGTAGTGAAACCTGTAAGGAAGAATATGAAGCCTCACGACTCTGTGAAGCAAAGTCGAAGGGTTGGGGCCAAGCAACATGAAATCAGGAGGAGCAAAGATGGTGACAAAACCCAAACTACCCAAGTGATCTTTCTTAATCCCTTCAAGAACCGAACGCAGTGCAATGGAGAACAAAGCGTAGCCATTTGCACGGAGCAAGTGAACGATGCGGTTCTAGTGAACGGAACGGCGCAGTGGATGTTAGTGATGGTTGGTCAAAGAAGAAGAAGATTCAGTGGCTCCTCGACGGTGCAGTGACAGTGTAGCGACTCCTTGACGGTGCAGGCGGAACGAACGCCATAGTGGAACAGCGGTGACGCTTGAAACCTCCTTGACGTTGCAATGACGGTACAACGACGGTGTAGGCGGCACGAAGGGCTGGTGCATAGTGGAAGAGTGGACCAGGTGTGCGGGATGCTCGGAGAAGAAGAAGAAATGCAGAACGCGTTGTTGCTGCAGTGAAAAGATTTGGGTTTTTTTAACCCTACGATGCGATATTGCCTCGGTTAATTCGAAACCGAGGCATATTGCCTTCTTAAAATTAAGCTCATATGCCTCGGTTATAAAAGAACCGAGGCATATTCCTTTAGTGAAATAAAAAAAATAAAAAACTACAACTTAACTGCATCGGGTAAAAAACACTTGAAGCAGAAAAGCTATTAGGCCTCGGTTTAGCGGTACCCGAGGCATAAAAGCATGTAAAATTTTTCAAATTCTGGGATAGCGGAAATTGTCAAAATTTTTTAAGCTATATGCCTCGGTTAGAATAGCAACCGAGGCATAAAAGTTGACTTTAATTACAAAAATGCCACTGCATGTTTATATGCAGCGGGTGCGCAAGAACTAGGGCATATACTGCGATGTAAAAGCTCTTAAATGCACTAGTGAACACATCTATCATATCCTTTTGATAAAAGAAAATGTCTTAGCCTTTCATACCACTGTCGTGGTGCCTGTTTCAAAACATACAAGGTCTTTTTAAATTTAAAAACATGATTAGGATATAGGTGATATTCAAAGCTAAGAGGTTGTGATACATATACTTCTTCATTTGAAAAATCATTGAAGAATGCACTTTTCACATCCATTTGCTAATAGTAATTTCACCACTTCTAGCCTAGCCACATTTACATATGTTTCATAAAAAACAATTCCTTCCTCTTTATTATGCCCTTTAGCCACTAGCCTAATTTTATTTCTAACTATATTGCCATTTTCATCCATTTAATTTTTAAACACCCATTTAGTACCAATTACATTCATGTCATCACTTTTAGGAACTAGAGACCACACATCATTTCTAATGAATTGACTAAGTTCATCATGCAAAGAAATAATCCAATTATTATAATTTAAACTATCATTCATATTCTTAGGTTCAATTTGTGAAATAAATGCAACAATCCACTGAAAGTAAGTTTGTGTCTAGTGGATAATCCCTTATTAATGTCACCAATGATGTTGTCCTTTAATAGTCCTTTAGGAGCAATCCAATCCTTCTGTAAGTTGTTGTGAACTGTTGTTTCATTCGATTGAATTTCCTTTTCAGCTTATTCATTTACTATTCCAGATTGCTTCTAAGTGTATACCTTCATCATCTACATTTTTTAACACTTTCACTTGCAATTTAGAGTTAGTTTGATCAAATAAACATGCATACACTCTTCAACATTCATTAACCTTTTATTATATACTCTATATGCATGACTATGTGTAGCATATCTAAGAAATATACCTTCATTCTCTTTATTATCAAACTTGCCAAGTTGTTCTTTGCCATTATTCAAAATAAAGCGTTTATATCCAAATACTCACTAGTGCAGTTTTGGCCTTTTAACTCGCGTTATAGGCCTCGGTTGTCGCTTAATCGAAATTTTTTCCAAATTTTATGCATCGGTTCATTAGAAAATCGATGCCAAAAGGTCTAATATGTCTCGGTTTTGAAGACTCGAAGCCTAAAAGTTGGCTAATACTTCAAAAATGCCACAACAGCAGTGATATTTGGCCTCGATTGGAATTGAACCGCTGCCGAAAACTGTTTTTCTGCCTCGGTTAAAAATTGAATCGAGGCCAACAGGTTCGTTAGGGTTCAAAAATCGTGAATCACTTTTTTCTTCTTCTTCGTCGCGTGTGCGTTCTCTCTCTCAGCCACCCACCTCCACTGCTATTGTTGCGCCCCGACCACTCGCGACTACTTGACGTTTGGTTCATTCGTGTTCTGGCTTGGCGAAGTGCGATTTGGGACTCGCAAAGTGGGCATCAGTTCGTTGTGTTGCAGGTGCGTGGCAGACTGGTGTTGTCAGTGGATGGAGATCTGTCGTTGATGGTGGCGAGACGTGTAGGTGGCGGCAGCGTGAAGAAACTTGTTGTTGTGATGGAGGTGGTTTCGCGATTTTAGGGAGGAGACGCGATTTAGGGTTTGTGATTTGTTGTAGATGGTTGATTTTTGTTTGCATTTATGTTCACATTTTCGTGTGTGAAGAACATGGAGGTTCCATGGTGGTGGCACGATTCACAAATTGCTCTTACGATGAAGGAGAAGATTGCAGTAGCTGCAGATCTTTGGTTCTGAGTGTCGGATGTGGCGGTGGTTGACGGAGCTGTGGTGGAACCATGAGGCCTGCCTAGGATTTCTGGTGGAGAAGAAAAATGCAGAGAGGCACATATGGCCTCGGTTCTCAGTAAAACCGAGGCAAAATATGGAGTTTCTGCTTCGGTTGAGACTCGAGGCAAAAAGCTTACCTTTTTGGCCTCATCCTAATGTGCCTCAATTCTAGAACCGGGGCAAAATGACAAAAATAACCACTTCCAAAAGCCCTTCCTGCACTAGTGACTTTTACATGAATCCAAACAGGCCATTTACCTTTGAAAAGCTCATAAGGGCTTTTCTTTAAAATATGCCTAATCAACACACGATTTAACACATAACTAGTTGTGTTGACTGCATCAGCCCAAAAGTATTTAGATAATAAAGTTTCATTTAACATGGTTCTAGCAAGTTCTTCAGGTGATCTATTCTTTCTTTCAATTACTCCATTTTTTTGTGGAGTTTTAGGAGTTGAAAAGTTATGTTTAATTACCATGTTTTTCATAAAAATATTCAAACTTTTCATTTTGAAATTCTCCACCATGATAACTTATAGAAACGATTTTAGAACTCTTTTATTTTCTAAATTCTTGACAAACATATCAATGTAAGTTGCTAATTACAATGTCCATGTGAATCTAGAATAGTCATCCACTAAGACTCATGGTTTGTGAAGGTCCAAATAAATCCATGTGAAGTAATTCCAAAGGCCTTTTAGTTGAAACACAGTTTCTAGGTTTAAAAGAGACCTTGCTTTGTTTTCCCTTTTGACATGCTTCGCATACTCTATCCTTCTCAAACTTGAGTTTTGGTAAACCTTCAACCAGTTGTTTTCTATTTAATTGATTTAAATGGTGCATGTGCATGTGATAAAGCCTTCTATGACATAACCATGTATCATCATCTTCTGTAAGAAAACATTGTATATTGTTTAATGCATGATGCAGATCAAGCAAGTAAATGTTATTAACTTTTTTCCCTATTAACACTATACTACCACGTGAAATAAAGATAAGACAGTGACTAGGTTCAAAAACAACTTTAAATCCGTTGTCACAAAGTTGGCTTATAATTATCAAGTTATGCTTCAATCCTTCAATTAGAAGTACATTTTTTATGTTGAATGAGGATCCATTACTTATCATTCCATTTTCAAGTATTTTTCCTTTGTTGTTATCTCCATAAGTCACGAAACCTTCATCCTTCAAGTTCAACTTTGCAAATTTGGTTTTGTCACTTATCATGTGCCTTGAACACCCACTATCAAGGTACTACAAGTCATTTTTGTCACATTTAATGACCTGCAAAACAAATTCATATTACATGGTACCCTTTGATAGGTTGGGTCCAACATGGTTAAATCTTTTGGTGTCCAATTCATATTCCTTTTGGTGTCCATTTCATAAGTCCCTTAGGAACTTCATATTTTCTTGCATTACAATTCTTATACATATCACCTTTATTCATACAATAATTGCATGAAATAAATGGCATATCATTTGGCTCACGTATTGAAAAGAAACTTACAAACTTCTTGGCTTTCTTTTAATGAACAAAATTATAACCTAGTCCAGCCTTTCCAGAAACACGATTTTGAGAGTCAAGAACAACTTCTAAGTTTCCCTCTTGTGAACTTTACATATGTTTTCAAAAGATATTTAACTTGTTTTTTCAAAGCAATGCAATTTTCACAACAATAGGTTGATTTACTGTAAATCATGTCCAAATTTTCAAAGTCAACTTTTAAATCGGCTAATTCTGATTCAAGCTAAATAACTTGGTTTTCTAGCCAATTGTTTATACATTTTAATCAATTGTTTAAGGCAACAATTTTGTTAGCTTCACTATGCAATTTTTCAAAGTCATGCAACAATTGATTATAATCATTCTTGTCTTTTGATGACAAAGAACTTACTTGGCTTGATGAGGATGACTCACATCTAGCCATGAGACACAAGTTTGCTTCTTCACTTTCATCATGTGATGAGCTATTTGTTGAATCATCATTATCTTCCCAAGCTATGTAGGCATGTCTTTCCTTAGGCTTGTTCTCTTTTTTGCTGTCAATGCTTTTCTCTTTTCCTTGGTTAATGTTTGGACATTCAATTTTTATATGTCCTTGCTTACCACAATTATAACAAGAAAAACTAGGAATATTATTTGAATCATTATGTTTAAAATTGTATCTCTTTTGATTAATATTCATGCATGGACAATATTAAGTTATTATGGGACTCAAATATTCTCTTACAACAATCTTTGGGCTCCTCGGATGGATACTCCACGGTCTTGTTTGCAAGGTCTTCGTTATCGGATGCTTGGTGGAACGTGGGGGTTACTTCCAAAAAGGACTCCGACGATCAAGTTAGCAAAAGCTCTCAAAGTCAAATCTCATATTATTGTACTAATGAATTACGTACCTTTAATTAATGGGGTCCACCTTTATTTATAGAGGATTTACTTCTTGTGGTACCTTTACTTAGTTAATTGTGGGTTGGGCTTTTACTAGGTTTAAGTGCCTTTGACCCAACTTTTCCCATAAGTTAGAGTAGGTTCGCTAACATGCCATCATAATAGATTTCCATGCTTGCATACTTGTTATCCACAGATGTATCTAGTTAGTATACATATATTTTCTTTGACTGATGGTGTTAGGTAGTCAACAAGTTTTGCCACTATATAGGCGACTTTATGCATACATGATATAGTTAGCACTTGGGTGCTTGTTATTTGTTATGTTGCCATGTATTCGGCTATAGTGTTCGTGGTACATTGGGTTTAACGACCATTTGAGTTAAAGGTCTTTTAGTATAGTGGCCAATTCGGCCCTTATAATACAACTACCTTTTTTACCTTTCCTCTTGAGATACTTTCCAAACCTTTTAACTAGTAGATTCATCAACCTCTTCCTCGATTTTGTCAATCTTTTTGGTGTTAGACTTCAAAGTCATGTTCTTCACCATTTTCTCACTTGACTCTTGCTTATTTAGCCTATTCATCTTAATCTCATGCTCTTTTAGCTTTCCAAACACTGCAGTTGTGGTCATAGTGGATAAATCCCTTGATTTTGGCATGGTTGTGACTTTCGGTTGCCAACTCCTATCAAAACACTTTAGCACTTTGATATTATGCTCGTCTTTGTCAAAATCTTTTCCCAAGCCTATAAGGTGATTGACAATGTGTGAACCTCTTTTAAATTTTCGCAATTGATTCACCTTGTTGCATCTTGAAAAACTCATATTCTTGTATCAAGGCATGCTTTCTAGCTCTCTTCACATCATTGGTTCCCTCATGTGTGACTTCATGTACATCCCACACATCCTCCGCACTTTGTCATTGAGAAACTCTACAGAACTCAATCATGTTCAATAAAGAGGTTACAATGTTCTTTGCTATATAATCATATTGAGCAAACTTCCTTCCTTCCTTTGTCCAAAGATTACAAGGCTTGTGAACTTGCTTGTTATCAACAACATGTTTAGGAATGTATGTTCCATTCATAATTACATTCCAAATTCCTTGGTCAATTGATTCAATAAAAAAATTCATATGTATTTTCCAAATATGATAGTTAATACCACTAAACATAGGAGCCCTATGTATAGAAGCACCATCTACAAAAGAAAGTTTGTTTTCAACCATTTTTCAAAAACACGTTTAGGATCAAACTTGAATACCATTAAAGAACCCACTCTACTACCAATTATAGGTTTAAAATGACTTTTTAAGCAAGAAGAGGGATTGAATTAGTTGAGTACTTGAAAATATGCTCAATTAAAACTTGTAAAAACCCTTTCTATTTGAATTCAATTGACCAATCAATTATGTCTATTGTTGCAAGACCACACAATTCAGTCGATTGAAAAACAAAACAACAAATTAATTTGTTCATACAGTATAATTCAACAAATTGAAATATAAAATCAATAGACTGATATTCTGGAAGATTCTGTAGAAAAACACAAATCACGAAAATCACTCAAACCACATGCATATATCACACAGATTACATCAATTCACACAGAAACCTTACAATGATTGATCAAACGAGTTTTCTTGAGATTTAAATGATGAAAAGATAAGGAACAAATAATCACACAATGGTTTTTATACTATTTCACTCAAATCTAAGATACATTTATTTTATTAGGATAACTTGAGCCTGACAATGCACTATATCAAAAGAATTACACAATCTCACAAAGATTACTCTTTTGAATTAATGAAAACACCAAGATTCTTGAATCCCACAAGAATCTCAAACCTAACAAAGCAAGATCCCAAGTACAAACCTACAATCACACTAGGAAACACTTAGAAGCACAAGAACAACCGAACCTTGGTGGTAACTCTCCCTAACCAACCAAAACATGTTCTTCAATGCTTTAAAACCAAGCAAAACTTTCTCAAAGATACAAAGATCTTCAATCACGAGTTGCACACTGTGTAATCCCGAGAGAGAGAGTTTTCCAAATTGATTTCACTGTTTTCACGCTAAGAAATCACAAAAGTTACTCCACTCTATGAAAAACTAGTTAATATAGTCTACACATAAGTGAATTCAATAAGTTGTTTTGTTTGTAAAATCTATTGATTTCACTTGAATTAAGTGAAATCAGTCAATTGCATAACAATTCAACTGATTGAATACAAGAACTATATGCAACAATCCTTTTAAACTGTTAAACCCCTTTTTAACATATTGAAAAGGACAAACAGAAGACAAAAGACAAAAGACATGTACACTATGTCATACAATCTACAAATTGAGTGCAATCTTCTAGACACAAGACAATAACTTTTTTTTAGATAGAAAGTTTTAAAAATGTCAAAAGATTTTATAGAATAATTTTTTAAAAGAATTTGAAATATTAAGAAACATGATATGTAATAAAATAATTTTAGCAATGGTATTTTTTTTCGATATATATTAAAATTTAATATCTTAAATTATTTTATATGAAAATTTCAAAATATTTACTTTCAATCATGAGTATATTATATAGATAATTGTATATATTTTTCAAAAACTCACATATTTTAAACAATGTGAAAATTAATCAAGCATGTGTTCGTTTAATTTGTGCATGTTGTCTAATGCTTTACATATTGTGAATGAATATCTTTTTAACAAAAACTCATGCTAGCAAGGTTGTCACATGATTCAATCATTTTTTCATGAGAGATTTTGTATATATATCAACTAGTTGATAATGGTATAATCATTAACTCAATTGTACCTTTAATTATAAGCACAATCTCTTATAAATTCTAGAATGCAAATTGTCACAAAAGATAGGATTGTTCCTTTCATGGACGTTGTAGTCTTCCAATTGATTTCTTTTCCATGGGATTTGTGAGCATGATAAACTAGAATTTTTAACCGCATTAAATTCATTCAAAACCAATTTTAACCCTAAAATATAGAATAAAGACAATCTTGGGTATCAATCCTACGAAATAACAATACAGAGGTGAAAATGCTTATAAACCACTTGTGTTAGGAAAATTAAACTAACTATCCAAAACTAAAATCCTAAAACTACTGAGCAATGCAAGACTATGACTAAAAACTACACCTAAGAATCCTAAACTAGCTTGAATTGATTTATACAAGTCATGGAATGATGGAAAGTATGCTTAACATGCACTACTGGTCCCTAATATATACAAACTAGCACTTAGAATCAATTAACAAACCTTGGAAAACAGAATTAAGCAAATTGTTTGATGAAATGCTCACTAAAACTGAGTTTTCACCTGGTGTTTGATGAAATGCGCTAATGGGAGTGACATGCTGGTTTTACAAACATGAACTATTCACATAAACTAACTAAAATATGCATGGAAAACTAAACAAAATATTAAAAACTTAAAATCACGAAGAAATCAACAAAGTGAGCAAATTATGCAGAACTAGTGCAAATGCTATGCAAAAAAAAAAAATTGTTTTAACCTCAATTAAGCACAGAATTTGGAATGAAATGAAATAATTGAGTGTCCACGAAAATCATAATTTGAAAACCTATTTTAAATGAAAAATACGAATTCAAAATTTCAAATACTATTTCATGATTTTATGTTTTCTAAGTGAATCAATGATGGAAATACTTCAAAATGAATTCAGTGAAGTGTAGAAACAAAGACGAAAGCAAACAACAAGTAAAACATCCAATTTGAAATCAACCTCTCACTATGGACCAACGAACATAACAAAAAAAAAATAAAATTAACTACCTATCATTTTTTTGCTTTTTCATTAAACGCTAACTTGAAAGGTAAAACATGTTTAAAATCACTCCTCTAACTATTCCAAAGTGTTTACAAATCACATCAAACGAAATTCATGCAAGAAATTGAAAATCACAGTGGCTCCACTCAAGAACACTTAAACTTGTGTTTATCACAACTTTGCCTCTAATAGCCAGGTTTAACACTGAAATATGGAAGATATGGACACACTTATCCATTCTCAAATTTAAGAAGAACTTGAATGAAAAATGAAAACACAACATGCAAACGGGATAAAAATTCTACAAAAATGAAAATGAACGAGTAGAAGAGAAATTAAATGATGGAAATGGAAAAGAAACATGTATTGAAAATAATACAGAAAATGTAGACAACAAACTTTGGAGTTCTTGAGCCTATCCTACTTACGATCTTGATCTCTACGTCAAAAATGAGAGAAAATGAAGAGAAAACTAGAGCAAATATGTTTTTGGTGTTTTCTTAGAAGTATGTCTTGTATCAAAGTTAAGTGACGTTTCTCATTCTTAAATCAGCTATATATAATGCTTTTACTCTTCTTAAATCGCTTAGACTAAGCTTAGTTAACTTTGATCGAACTGGAAGTTGTGTTGTGTAGAGCATTCCAATGGTTATTTTTTCCTTCGACACATCACATGATATTTCTCTTAGAGTCTTCAATAGCCTGGACAAGGATAAAGCTTTAATTTTGAAAGTAAACTCTAAGGTCAAAGTTAAGCATATGTGAATAAGCTCCAACTCTATTTCAGATTCTACACTATCTGCAATTTGTGATTGATCTTCTTGTTTATCATAATTAAGCCACTAGATTGAATGTATTAACCTGTACCAAAGACACAAAACATGAATTAGCATTTTAGTTCTCTAAGGAAATGCCAAACTAGGCTAAACTAGCTAGACTAATTACCTAAATAAGTGTAAAATGAGATACTTGATTGAATTAGCTTCAAGCCTTCTTTCCAAGGTTCTCTAGCTCCCAACAACTGCATTTTTGTTGTCCCTTAAATTCTCCCACAACTACTACAAAGCTAGGAGTTGAATAGAAAAAAATCAACTGTGCAGAATTTTGGCCAAAAACCTGTCACGTCTAGCTTCAATTGCTAATTTTTGCATTTCTTTGGTTTTGATCAGCCCTCAAACAACCCCATTTAGTTGTCCTTGATTAAATTTTTCTGCACCAAATCAAGTTACACAAGTTAGCTATAAAAAAATCAAGGAAAACAACTAAACTAATAACTAAAAATCAGAAACATTCCAACTAGTCTTAGCTTTTTAATATCTTCTAACTATGATTGTAATTAAGTAAAACTATTAACAAAATTTTCAAGTACTAGACGAATGTTACACTACTAAACCTATAAAGAACAATAATTAAACTAAACAAGCTCGTATGCGCCTAACACTACTAGATTAGTTATTCTTACTAACTAAAACTAAAGTCTCGTGAACTTCAAAATTCAAAACTAAGCTACTGAAAACTAAAGACAACCCAAACACTCCTAAAAAATGCTAGAACTACTTTATTAACACTAATTCTAAAATAAAATAGAATTTAACAAAATAAGTGTGTGAAGAGATTAGGAAAATATAAAGGAAATTATTGTAGGGATGGGGAGTGGAAGGCAGAAAAATAGGTAGGGTTCAATGGGAAAAATTGTACCAAAATAAGGAAGAGGGTGGATCGGGGATTAAAGATATAAAGATGTTTAATACAACTTTATTAGATAAATGGAAGTGGAGATTAGGAACAAAAAAAATAGGATTGTAGAAGGATATATTAGAATCAAAGTACGGTTCCTGGAAAAGCCTAAATAATACCCAAAGTCCTAATAATGAATCTTGGTGGTGGAAAGATCTAGGAAAAAGTTGTGACCTTATAGAAGAAAGTTGGTTTGATAATAATGTGCAATGGAAAATTGGTTCAGGAACTAGGATAAAATTTTGGGAAGATAAATGGCTTGATGATATGCCACTCATGCCTTCATACCCCAGACTATACGCCAACTCAAATAACAAACATGTCACCTTATGGGAGGTAGGACAATGGAGGGAAAACAAGTGGGAGTGGCACTTAACTTGGAGGCGACAATGGTTTCAGAGGGAAAAACCACAAGTGTTTACATTCATGTCACATATCTCAAGAACTACTCTAAATTTAGAAAGGGGAGATACTTGGTGTAGGGAAATGAAGAGGAAGAAGTATACACGGTTAAAGATGCCTATAAGAAGCTGAATGACAATTTTTGTGGGGAAGATACTTGTTTGTTTACAACATTATGGAGTGTGAAGGTACTACCATCTGCGCAACACTTTGCTTGGAAAGTAATACTTAATAGAGTGGCCACTAAAGATAATCTAACAAAGAAGGGTTGTAATTTGGGAAATGATTTATGTGTAATGTGTGGGAAAAGTGTGGAAACAACTAATCACTAATTTTTTTAGTGTAAGATAGCTTGCACAGTATGGAATATGTGTGATGTTTGGGTAGGATTTAGTAATGTATACCATAATCAGGTGAGGATTCACTTCAAACAATTCTACCTAATGGAATTAAGTCAGAAAGGAAACATGATTTGGAGGGGAATGTGGATAGCTATTATATGATGTATATATAACCAAAGAAATTGCATTATATTTAGAAATGGGAGGGCTGATGCAGAGGAAGTACTATGCATAGCCCATATTAGATTTTGGACATGGATAAGAAGTAAAAATAAAAAAGTTATATTCTCATACTCTGATTGGTATTCTGACCCTATAAAATGCACCAAAACACTAGTGTGAAGTGCAAGATTATAATGGTCACAAAGAGAAAAAAATTTACATATATATAGTTGTATTTGGTTTCCCAATGGATACTTTGTCCTCAACTTGGCTGCAATAACATGAACATCAAATGTAAGACAAAGCCATTGAATAGAAGACACGATGATAAAAAACTAACCCCTGATTCAGGCTATTTAGCCTAGATGTTAATTTTGTTTCTACAGATGAAAACTGTGTATGGGAAAAAGGGATGAGGAGAGGGTTGCAACTACCAATAGGTTGTTGTAGTGGACAACTAGAGAGCTCCTAACACTACATGATTTATTAGATTTAGTAACATTTTTCTGTTACATTTATCCTAAATATTACCTTATAAATGTTACCATAAGTAATTAAAAATGTTACTATAAATATTGTTACTATGATATTGTAACATTTTAAAATAAATGTTACTATAAATAAGTAATTAATTTTCATTTTCTTAACTAAATTGTAAAATTTAAAAATATAATAATAAATTTATAATTAATTAGTTTTATTATAAGATTGAAATAGTTAATATTAATTTAAAATTTAACATTTTAAAGTAATGGTTTAATTTATTTAAAAGTAAATTTAAAGTAATATTATAATTTATTTAATAATAAATTTAAATTAACAAAAAACATTTTTAGATATTTAAATTCTACATGGTTTCAAATCATTTTTAAAGTAATAGCTTTCAGATGTCTAGGGTAACAACGTTCCCAATCGAACCTCACGCGTGTTCCTATTTCACAACCTCTCCAACACCCTATTTTACTTCAAACTGCGATTCTACTCTGCTACTCTGTCTCAACAACATTTTATGTGTCTTCATGCAGTAGATTCTACTTTGTCGTAGGTATTCACAGAAATTCACAAACAGTCTGTTTGTTCGAAATTAAACAGTTGAAAATTGTGTCTTCAAACCCTACCAAGTTCGATCACCGTTGAGTCATCTTGCCGCCATTGCCATCTTCAGGTAAATATTATTTTGTGTGTAAAAGTCTTCTTTCGATGCATCTCTTTTAGTTTCAAAAATTCTAATGCTTCTTTTCACAAGTTCCTATTTGATTTCTTCATTTTAATTTTAATATATCTCTTTATTACTAATAAATTACAAATTCATTGGTTTTAATTTCACATTAGAACAAATTGATGAAGACATCGCAAACTAAGGAAGTGTTCTCTGAGTTCCTGAAGACATTGTGAAGGTGAGTGAAAAATAAACATGTGTGTGCTGCTAGTTTAATCTCAGTTTGTTTGAATGGAATGTTAAATCAATTATTCAATTCGGTTTTGACATGTTCAAATAATTTGTCCTTTTTGTGTTTCACTCATGGACATAGGGAAGAAGGAGGCCGAGAGTGCCAAGTAAAATCTAATTGTCGTCAATTTATTTCTATTTACCTTGTTTTGCCCTGGGAAAAGCTAGATTTTTTTTAATGTAAAAATTATAAACCCTTCTCTTTTAGCATTTAATTCTTCGAAGATTCTTAACGCATTATCTTCTTTACCTGCTGGGATCATTTCAGGTTTGTTTATGTATTAATTGTTTAAGAACGATTTTTTTTTACAATTATTTTCTATGCACATTTATACCTGAACATTGTTTAATCTTTCTTCTCTTTAGATCCCAAAGTGTTGACTGATATCTTCAGAGCTTGAAATTCTCTATAGCATCTTTAAAATAGAAGGTTTAGAATCTAGTTTTCCATTTTATTCTTTTTCAAAATAATTCATCATCAATTCATTCAGCTTCATTTTCCTTTATCACTCTCTTACTTGTTATCTAATTGAGAAAGCAAAAAGAAAGGAAGATGCATTCATGGTAACATTTGCTAAACGAGAAAAATATATGAAAGAGTTGAAGGTAATAAAACCTTAAATAAGGTTAATGTCTATTACTGCATTAGCATGATTGTGTATATGCATCCTTCTTTCTGGCATCAACCATGAGCACCTTCAAGAAACTATACTATAAAGCAAGTAGAAAAAAAATATAAAGTGCAGTCTTTTAAGCTCTTATCCTTTATCATTTAGATATAACAACAAAAAACATCACAATAATTGTCTCTATGGTATAACAGTTTTGTTGGGGAGTTTATGCTCCAATGTTGATCTTGTAAATGACAACCAGTATTCTTAATCTTAGATGTGTACTATTCATATAATTTAACACACAACTGATATAATTAAATTTACAGTATTTATATTAGTGATTCAATTTTTGAATATAGTTATGAAAATATTATTGATAATGTAAAAAAATCTCAAACAACGCATGTAGTTATTGTAAAAATCATTTCATCATTTGTGTCTTTCATTGTTTAAACCTTCTTTTCTATGTTCTTTTTCTTATAAAATGATAGCAACTCTATTCAGTATTATATAAGCATTTAAGTAATATACATGGTGATCTAGATAATAACCATATTTCTTGTAGTGAAACCTTGTAAACATTTTGCTGATAGAAGAAAAATAACAAAAGAAGTTGAATATTTTAGAAATAAAAGCATACTATATATATATAAAATATATTCTTATCATGAAAATCTATAAAAACATTCTCTATTGCACTCTTTTAGAAATCACTTTATTAAAGTCTCGAGTTTATATTAAATCAAAAAAGTGCTCGTAGTTTTACTGGTTTAATAATTATTTACCATCAATATAAATTTTTTTATATGATCATTCAATCAAAAGTCAATACTATTGTTATGATGTTTAAGATAAATATTTCAAAAGCTATTGAGTTT
>Ga0214545_1008522_pt1 | contig 16291 bp, 8 predicted proteins | sample CNSS4metaG_FD_160064 | JGI IMG/M metagenome (GOLD analysis project Ga0214545, IMG submission 160064) | Root nodule microbial communities from cowpea collected in UCLA plant growth center, Los Angeles, California, USA - CNSS4 | ecosystem: Host-associated > Plants > Roots > Nodule | place: USA... | reverse complement strand
AATCTTAATACTTAATGTTTTTTTTTCAGTAAATAAAATTTTATCTAGTACTTTTTGTCACTTTACCTTTTCCTTTATAGATCAAAGTGAAAATGTTGTGTTTTTCGTAATCTTAGCTCTAGATATTTTAGGTCAAAGTGAAATTATTAGTTTTTGTTGTTATTGAATAACATCATGTTACTCGAAGTTGAGAGTTTTGGTTAAAATTTTGTCTCCATTATTGGCGTCAGTCTTGTTGTAACTAATGAAAATGACTGAAAAACATGTTTCAAAACAATTTTCATGTAATACGTAAATTTCTTTTTAAATAGATAGAATATTTCTTTCTCTTTCTTTTTCTTTTCTGAAATATTCATTACTCTTGTGAGATCCAGTTCAACCATATTTTCTATTTTATTTGTACGAATAACACTACAACACATTTTCATGAAGGAACAATCTCTAACAAACTCTAACTGGTTGTAGCAAATTCCTAACAAAATATTTATAGCAAATTCCTAGTTAATTCCTCACAAACTAGTTGTAACAAATTCCTAAACAAACTATTTATAATAAATTCTTAGCTAATCCCTAACTAATTGATTGTAGCTAATCTCTATCTAATGTCTAGCAAAGTGATAGTACCCTTGCAAAATATTTGTAACAAATTCCTAACTAATCTCAAGTAAAGTATTTATAGCAAATTCATAGTTAATCCCTAACAAACTACTAGTTGTAGCAAATCCCTAGTTAATCACTCGCAAATTGTTTGTAACAAATTTTTTCGTTAATTTTTCTCACAAGTTAGCTACGAAATCTTTTTGTCGTTGATCTCTCACTAAATAGCAAGAAATTAGTGAAAAATATATTCGCTCACTAATTTCTGTCGCAAATTAACTACGAAATCTTTTTATCGCTAATTATTCGCTAAATAGTGAGAAATTAGTGGAAAATAAATTCCTTACTAATTTACAATTTTGTTGTAGTGTTATGGTCATGATGTAACTAATTAGTATAAAAAAACAATTAATTGTATAAACAAAAAAATAATTGATCAGTTAGTTACTAGTTTAAATATTAATTGACAAACTAAATGTTTTTTATTTAAAATATAGTGAATAAAAAGTTATAATTATACTTTAAATCAGTCACTAATATTAATTACCATAATTTATACTATTAAAGGAATACGTGTTTACATGGGTAATTAATTATAGACCAGTTTAATAATTCGTTTATAGCTAATTAAAAGTTTGGTAGTCAAAAGTTTTGATTTCTAAGATTAATTGATATTTAAAGATTTTTTTTAGTGAATATGTGTTTCTCACCAATGATGCTTTAAAAGTCTATTAAAATAAAAAATATATTAATATATGAAGTTGATAAATAACTAACTGAACATCGTTTAATTAACGGAGTTGCATAACATTTTAATCAATTTACAGAGGTGTATTATTTGTATCATATATCTATTATATATAACCACCCTAACGTTGTGGTTTAAGAACTAGATTCGAGAACATATATACTTGCTATTTAGTTAAGTATTAACTATGCAATATGAAGTTTTAAGTTCGCCATTTAGTAAATATAAGAAAGTAAAATAAAATATCTTATGTTAAAGAAAGACTTATAAGTATATTATCTTAAAATTTTAGCATATTAACTCCTTTAAAGTTGACTTTTCTTTCCATAACCACGAAAAACAACTCTTTGAAAAGTTTACTTTGTGGTCAATTACTAATTCAAAGCTCTTTAACATAATGTAATTAATAGCTCTATGTTCTCTCTTTTTTCCTTACCTACCACCAGAGATATCAACAGGATATGTGAGGTAAGGGTAGTAGCTTTCTCGTACTCTATTTGCTGGATAAATAGATAAATATTCGTCACATACTTGTATTTATATCCGTACAGGTATCCGTTATGCGAGTATCCACATATTCTTTTAATACCCACGAGTACCTATGAGTATTCAAATAAAAATACAATGCATAACATTTATAAATTTCATTTCAAACAAAATGTAACAACTCATTTAAATAGTGTTGAATAATAGTTTACAAAGAAATGAAGATTTTTTAAAATTAATTAATAAAAAATAAACCATTCAAAATCAATGTATTAATGTTTTAATCATTTTTTAATTGAAATTAGAATATAGCAGGTACATTTATCTGTGGGTATGGATACTATATGATACCCATACCGACCTTGTTAACATGCAGGTATAAAAATACTTGTATTCGTTATTCGCGAGTATCCATTTACAATATTCATTTTCTACCTATTACGGATTTTATCCGTGAATACCCGCAGATACAAATTTTTTTGACATCCTTACCTACAACTAATGTGTCAATAGTAGATTACATAATACTTACTTTAGCCTTATCCATTCCTACATACCATAAACAAATTCTTCTTAATCACCTCTCTCACGAATCTAGTAAACCATTCTCCCATGACAATGAATAGTGTGGGTGTGTGTTGTTCACTTGATACAATCCTAAAAGGAAAGATGACGATATTTTCTAACTTTGAATTTCTTCTATAAAAATAATCAATATAAATAAAGAATGCAAAATATAAATGATATGGATTGCGTCACAATTAGATTGATAAACAAAGGAAGATTCATCAATAAAATGAACACCAACTTTTCTACCTTTTGTTTTGTTCTTTGATATTTGTAATAAATTTTATCAATAAAATTCATCAGTAACATTTGTCAATAATTAATTTTTTTTTAGTAATTTTTAGCTAAATTTCGTTCATAATGTAGTCTATCAATTTATTTTTCCAAATCCGATAAACTATGTCTTATTAAACCCAAGTTTTGGTGATGGGTGAGAAAAATAAGAAAAAAGAATAGCCATAGGATGAGGGAGTAATAGCAAGAGACAAAAAGAAGAAGAAAATAAAGATGACGAAGAGAATAAGTAATAGGAAAGAGGGAAGAGAAAGATGGAGAAGAAGGAAGAAAATATAAAGAAGAAAAATAATTATCAAATAGTGATAATTACCATTAATAATTACCGACAAATATTTGATTGGTAATTATCAATAAATTTCTTATAATCATTAATAAATTTTAACAATAAAATAAATATTTTGTCGATAAAATTTATCCATTAATAATTCCATTAGTTCATCAAAATTTGTATCCAACATTTGAATATTTGATTATCTTCTTGACTGTCTTTCAAATTAGCCTATTCCAAATATCTCTTTAAACCCTCTTCAAGATACTCTCATGTTTTCTTGTACCTCATTAAATCCGTCAACCATATGATGTGATGACTTAATTTAGTATCATAGTTTAATAGAGCGAAACTAATTTAATTATGGAAGTTAAAATACTACATGCATCTTAATATATTTGAAAATAAAAATACACTGTTAGGAGGAGAGAGCCGCGTTTAAGTTAAATTGCTTCTAAAAATAAAATAAAAAGCAATAAACCCTTTAATTTAATATGAGTTTTGTTTAGCCGTCTTTATCACGAACTCTCTTAGAGTTTGGTAAATAGGTTAGAAAGGGATGAAACATATTCGTTTTGTTGTATATTTGGGGTCTTTTTTTGAAAATGAAATCAGAACAAAACATAATATTAAAGTACTATATTTTGATTCCGTTGAAGTTTTATAATGTGAGGACAACGAAAGAGGATGAATTGTTGCATTTTATCCACTTCACACGTCAAATTATATCACAACCAAATTTATTATTGTTCTTATAATTTCCTTAGCATTCCTAAACATTTTTCAAAAAAGCAAATAATTTCGTTAACCTTCCTTAACTTATATTATATCCACGTTTTTCTCAGAAAAATTTAAACAATACTCTACAAAAATTTAAAAAAGCTTTTCATTAAAAAAAAAAGAAAAAGAAATTGCGGGAGCATTTTTAAACATGCAATGCTTGTATAAACGGTCATCGTCAAATTGACAGATTCTATTATACATCGAAAGGAGATGCGAATGTGAAGAAATGTTACCTTAAATCCAATTTCATTTGAGGTGTCAATTTCAAGAGCAAAAGAAATATATATGGAATCCATTTCCACTAGGTACATAAAGATGGTGTCAAAACTAGCCTAAAAGGATTAAGAATATGTTCCATTTTACAGCATGCAAACACTATAAGTAATTGTAAGAAATCAATGTACACTTCATGGATCGTCTTATTTAAAATCTGTTACAATTATACATTAAAAAATAATTGTCAAATATTTTTAGCTTTTGACAATTACATATTTTTCTCATCTGTCAAGAAAAGTTGCCTTAGATTATACCACTTACTTTTCCACAAGTTGTGTTACTAAATTAGCTTTAAAATAGTATTTGAGGCGATTTAAAATGAATAGATTATTCTAATGGGTTATTATTATATAGGTATTTTGGAATAATACTCTTAAATGTACAAATTCTTTGTCTAAAGATTTTGGATTGTAAGAAATATCAATTTTTTATTTGAGTTAAATTTAGGTCTCATTAATGTTTATCTTTCTAGGATTTTTCTCTTAAAATACTAATCAATAAGAATGTGATAAAATATTTCATAACCAATTGATATAAATAAGAATGAGGATGAATTTTTACTTCATGTTTGCTTGTTCATGGGTTTAGAGCGAAGGGTTTCAAAGTCTAATAAACTTCTAAAAAATGATTGTGTGTAGAGATATTTTTTCTGAAGTCTCTATGACAAAAAAAAAAAAGAAAAAACACAAAAAACACAATTATTGATGAATTTTTTTAACAAGTGATTTTTCAAGAAGACATCATATAATGAAACTTGAATCAGATTATTTGTACTCAAAATCTTCATCCTTATAATAAGATATTAATTTTTTCATTTCAAAACAATATAAAACTTAAATTCATATTTAAATTCTTAACAAAAAATAAATAATACTCATATCTGTACTTTATATATATATATATATATATATATATATATATATATATATATATATTATTATTTTACTATTTTAAGATTGAATTAAAGTCGGGCTTGAGTAATAAATATACCATCCTTAGTACTGATCATAAACATTTATTTCATATATTAAAATTCATGTAGTAATAAATTAAAATTCATATATTTTATCTAGACAATATAGTAACCAAACATGCACCGACAATGTAGTAATAAATTAAAATTCATATATTATTTTTTATTTCAAAAAAAAAAATAGGTTACTAATTTTATTTTTAAAGAACCAAATATAATTTTATCTTTTCTAGAATTATAGTTATAGTTATTACTTCATAATTTAGGCTATAACCTTTTCCCTTAAACCATGCAACTATAACACAAAAAATATAACAAACGTTTCTTTAGAAATAAAATAATGAATTAACACGTATGTTGGGTTCAATTATTTGCTAGAGGGAAAATAGAGTATAAACGAGAAACATTAGTAGGAAAATAAAAATGTTAACAAAGAAAAAAATTATTATATTTTTTACCTTTTTTCTATTTGTTAAACAAATCCTTATATTTTCATCATATGCCTTCCATATTTTTATTCGTCTTCATTTTTTCTCTTTCTACCAATTTCTAGATTTTTGAATTTTAGAAAACAAATAGAAATGTTTTTAAAAAGTTTTCCGAAACAAGCACAGCATCATATTTTATTTGTCGTTGTTATTGTTGACTATGGTTTTCTTACCCAGCACGTAAATGGAGGGTGGGAACGTGCACGTTTGGTGCCACGTGTCAAAATACTATTTGCTGAACAACATGTCCTTTTTCCCTCTAATCTAGTGCTTCCATCAATAATAGCAAAATTCACATTCCGATTTACCCCAACACTTGTCCCTGGCTCAACCCTTCACCGCGTTGGATTGAATCAGTGGCATCACCGTAGTTTCGTGGAAAGAGGAGGGTAAAACATGGCACACGGTATATACGAGGAATTTAAACGCGCTTTCTCCTACGTGAAATCCATAAAAATTAACGAGTCACCACTACACTACACTACACTGCAGTGCCTGGGAAACTTTCTCTGCTCATGCGTGTTACCTCTGAGAAAAATAAAAGCGAGAAAAAGCTATGGGCCACACCACCTAACACAACACAATCCTCTCTGAATTATTCCCCTGATTCTCAAATTCCGCTTCCGCTTATTTCTTTATAATTCATCGCTGTTCCTTTATAAATCTTTTTCCCTTTCATTTTAAGTTTCGTCTTGCTTGAGTGAACATGAGTTCCGTCGAGTGTTATCCGTCGCGAGGCGACGATGTCGCCGTCGTGTCGCTGGATTCTCTACCGTTAGGGTTCCGATTCAGACCTACCGACGAGGAACTCATCGATTACTACCTGCGGCAGAAGATTAACGGCAATGGTGCCGAGGTTTGGGTTATCCGAGAAATTGATGTCTGCAAATGGGAGCCGTGGGACATGCCTGGTATTTTTCTCTTCAACCTTTTCCGATCATTAGCTCTTATCATGCTGGCCCTGCTGTTTCTTTTGGTAGTTTTTCCCCCTTGAATTAGGATTTCAACTTAATTCAATCCACAAGTTAGTTGGTGTTGTGTTACACTTATATATTATTTTTGTAGTTTAATTAGACAGCGTGAGATTTCATACTATCCCCTTATATTGAGTCAAAGCTTTAGCAGGTATTACAGAGCATCTTAGTGATTATCTTTAGATGGATAATCTGTATGTCTTGTATTATGATTTCAGGCTCGACATGTCTGGTGACATGGGGTGTGTCGGAGATTCTACAGTTTTTTTTTTCTTCTTTAATTTGTTTATTGGATTTTGTTTTGTAGATTTGTCGGTGATACGGAACAAGGATCCGGAATGGTTCTTCTTCTGTCCACAGGACAGAAAGTACCCAAATGGGCATCGATTGAACAGAGCAACAAGTCATGGATATTGGAAGGCGACTGGGAAAGATCGTAAAATAAAGTCTGGGATGATTTTGATTGGAATGAAGAAGACTTTGGTGTTCTACACTGGTCGTGCACCCAAAGGGAAGAGGACCAATTGGGTTATGCACGAGTATCGCCCCACCTTGAAGGAGCTCGATGGCACCAATCCTGGACAGGTACATAGCGTATTGTGATTAACAATTAGTTTAGGAATTATATGAAGTGATGATGATTCTCAATTTGTTTTCTACCAGAATGCATATGTCCTTTGTCGCTTGTTTAAGAAACATGACGAAAGCCTTGAAGTTTCGCACTGTGATGAGGCAGAACAGACTCCGTCAACTCCGATTGCTGCCAATTACTCTACGGAGGAAATACAGTCGGGTCTGGCTGTTGTTGCAGTGTCCCCATCACTTGTTACAGGGGATGATAAGCACCAGAAAATTGTCCCTACGCACTCTGAGGAAGCAATATCCAACGTTATAACTCCGGTTGATTGCCATAGTGATGGATATGAAGCTTCTGATGCACAAAATAAATATTTGGCACCAGCTGCAGAGGTTAGATGGAATACCTGAGTTTATTTATTATTATTAGTTATACTTGTTTAGAATGGGGAAAATGTATGATATTTTATTCTTTTTTTTTTCCATTTCTACTTAGACATAGAGTTTCAAATAGAAAATACTCTTAAAATCATAATGGAGGATTTAGGCTATTTAGAAGATCATTAAAACATCATTTCAATCTTTATTAGCAAGAGAGAGCATAATGTCTATTTTCTAAAGACAGAAGCTGGTTATGGGAAGACTGGTTTTATGTTTGTTTGGAGAAACTCCTGTACAAGCACTTTTAGGAGATAAAAATAAGAAGGAAAAATGAAATTATTTTCCGCATAAATTAAAATTAAGTTATGCATAAGTTAAAAATTAAATTTTTGAAAAGCTAATGAGGAATAGCTCCTATAAACTAGTTCGTGCATTAACTAATTTTAGTTTCTGGAGAAATTAATTTCATTTTTTATTCTTATTTGCCTCTTCTAGAAGTTTTTATGGAGAAAGTAGACCTAATATACCTTATCTGGTAATTATGATTTGTGAGAGTTGGATATATACTTTAAAGATCATTATTGTACATTTGTTTTGTTTTATTGCTTTCATTCACCCCGATTTGATTTTTAATACACCGGAGTTATTGATTTAGTTCGTATGGTTGATTTTCCCTGCAGGAGTTTCAGACTTGGAACGTTGATATGTGTTACGACCTAAAAAACGAGCTATTGGATGATAAGTTATTCTCCCCTGAACTTGCACATGTTCAACCAGAATTTCATTATCAACCAAACAGAGAATCAGATAGTCGGTATGGGCTTCAATATGGCACTAATGAGACGAACATTTCAGACTTTTTGAATTCGGTGGTTAACTGGGACGAACTACCCTATGAGGAGCCCAATTGCCAACAGTGGACCTACCCCTCGTTTAATGTTCAGAATGGCGCATTAGGCAGCGATATAGATTCTGAACTTGCCAATATAAAAGTGAGTAACAGCTCCTACATTATTTTGTCTTTTGTTCATTCTAGGTAGGTTTTGCCTCGATAATAAAGCGGTTTTCCTAATGTTAATCTTACTGTATGCTGCAGTATATGCAAGCTGGTTACGCTGAGGAGGCAAACGACAGAAAGATTCCTTTGGTGATAGCTCCAGAATTTTGCAGCACCGCTGGCATCCCCATTAGCCGTGGTGGTGATGAGCAGAAGAGCAATGTTGAGTTATTTCAAAGCATTTCCCAGAGAGATTTTACCGATGCCAATATGGGCCAAGTATACAATATTGTGAATGATTATCAGCAACCCAGAATCTATAATTCAGTTCCTAGTGGGGATACTGGAATCATTAGGAGGACACGAGTGGTTCAAAACGAAAAGCTAAGTGCAAACGTAACACAAGGTACAGCGCATAGGAGAATTCGTTTGGCGCAGAAGGCGCGAAATGAACTCTCAAATAAGATAGTGAAAAAAGAGCTTGATTTGAAACCAATCATTGCTGTGGTAAGAATTTTATCTGTTTAGCCTGTCTGTGAACGTAAGTGTGTGTAGTCGCGTGTGTAGTGACTCCTGTTGTTCTTTGATAGGAGGAGAAAGGTTCAGAAAACCATGCTTCGGAGGAAAGTGCTACGCTTACTAATGATGGGAATGAACTGCAGAAGACAGCAGAGGCAAATGGCACTAGAAAGATTTCTCGTCAAGTTACAAAAGCAAGTTCTACCTTGGGGTTGAAAGATTTTTTATTGCTCAGAAGGGTGCCATACATTTCAAAGGCTACTTCCAATCCTACCAAGTGCTCTTCTATTTTTGTAGTTTCTGCCTTTGTAATGGTCTCATTAGTGGTCTTTACTGACATCTGCGGATATCTTAAATTCTAAACTGCTAGGAGATCATTCGTTTGTTTTTGTTTTTGCCTCTATTTCTTTTTTGTGCCAATTAAGTAGAGGCGTGTAGGGTCTACTTAGAGTTGTTGATAGTTGAATATATATGCGGGTGCATATGTAGTTGGTGTATTATATGTATACTCACCAGGTTGGTTAGTCTGTAGACTCTTGATGTACATTGGAAGTGCAGTTCCTCCCCCCCCAACTTTTTAGCTCTTTCTTTTGAGTTTGCTGCATCTCCATTTCATATTAACAAAGGTGGCAAAAATAACTTGAAAGCTAAAACTATTGAATTGCATGTAAGTGTTAAATTATCCGACTTTCAATGACAATTCTAGTGTTACAAGAATATGCAAGTGAAAGTACTCACCATAATTGCCGAATAATATCATACCATACTATTTATTGTATATAAGTTGCCAACGGGGCAAACAGCTTTACGAGGTCGACATTTTATCAAACCTCGCTTCAATAACGTTCCAAAGGTGGTAAATCGGTTGTGTTTTTTTTTTTTTTTTAAGTATTCTACGATCGATAAGTTAATTTTTCTGCCTGTTTTTGAGTGGTTTACTAAGTAGCGATTAAAGTGCAAAGGATTTAAGAATTGTTTTAGTTACGTTGGAAATCTTGACTTAATTTAGTTTATTAATTTTAAAAATATATTAATTTAATTTTTTTAACCAAATTTTATTAAATTTATTTGTTGTTTCAAATGCGTTTTATAATATTATTTGATTAAATTATACTTTTTGACATAATTTCGCTTCAATTGATAAAATTTAGTTAAAATAATTAAATTTATATATATATATATATATATATAAATTAATTCAAAATTTTGAAAAAAACTAATACCAATTATCAATCCAAGTTAACAAAAACATATTTAACGTCAAAATAAATCCATAACCATTTTGGAGATGCTAAATACACCAAAATACCTTAAAAATAGAAAAAAGAAGAGAGTTATATATATATATATCCAATGTCCCTATCCTTACTCTAAGACCCACCACTGTTAAAAGGAATTTTAAAATTTGTAGAAGTTGTTTTTTCTTGATGTAAACAACCGTTGTCATTGGTCTATACGTTATCCACTTTTTTTATATATATTTGTCATCTGCGCAGCCATAATAATGTTATCTAATTTAATTTAAATAAAATAAATTAGAGCGTATATCAGGAGTACCTTTATTTAATTTAAAGCAATCAGTTTTAATAATTTGTTTACATGTTTTAATTAAGTATAAAATAATAGTATAATTTATGTAATAATTGTGATGTATATTTGGTTGGATTGAAATTTTTTGTTAATTTACATAACCAAATGAAAATAAAAGTCTTATCTACAATTTATTTTAATTAATATGACTTCTATTTGTCCCTCTCTTTTTGATTACCTATAGGGTGAATGTGTAAAGATGATCATACTGAGTTATTACTTGTTAATTGGATTAGGTTTACACATAAATAATATGCTACTGATGCATGGAGAATGAATCACTGCAATGGATGTGGAATAGAGATTGAATTAGTGCGTAAAGTGCATAGAAAAAGTGGATGAAGAAGAAGATTGTGTTCCCAAAATACTTTCAGATCACTCTCTAAATGTTATTTTTATATTCAAAATTGGGTGTTTCGTAAATTATTTTCGAAACATTTAATTCAAAAATATTTTTTATCTATTACAAATTAAATATTTTGATATATTTTTTATATACAAATAATTCCAAATCAAAATTAAGATAAATTGATAAATAAAATAAGAGGATCAAATAAAAATAATTAAAAAATTTATACACATCATAAAATACAAAAACAAATTCAAAATGTAAGTCAAATATTAATGAAATACTAATAAAATATAAGTCAAGAAGGTGAATTAAAAATAAATTTCAAAATTTCAAGTCAGTTAAGTGACATATCAACCGCATGAGGTATTGTTCGTTTTGTACTCTAAAGTTCTATCACGATTTTATTTTTAAAAAACGTATTTAAATAATTTAAACTTTTTTTGATTTTGATTTCTAAACGATATAAAATTATTAGATACATTAAAACAAACGATAATATAAAATTTAGTGTTTAGTGTTGAACGAGGTTGTTGTCTAATGTCATGACAATGATTTTCTTTAGCTTCATATATAGAGAGGAGAATTTATATGTTGTCTTTTATTTTTCCTTTTTGTATATTACTTTATATATGAGTCGAAACAATTCAATTATCTTCATTTAATATATTTGTCTTTCTGATAAAAAAACGAGTTATATACATTAGCTTAATTAATTTATGGTTTAAACATAACATGTTACACATTATAAGAGTTGACAATATAAGTAAAAGATCCAAATGCAAATTCATTAAGGACTTTAAAAAGATCGAGTACAAACAAATCTTGACTAGAATATCCATTTCTGCATTATTATTTTTTTCCTATAACAATCTTGTTGGACTCAAATGCCACTTTATCCCAACCTTTTCCAACAATATTACAAAACTAAATTTTCTAATTGAATACACATATACAATGTCACGTAAAGTTAGAGTGTTTATAGATGCCAGATTCAGAATAACTTTCCTAAAACCAGAGTTGTTCTAAAATCATAAGACATACTTGTTCCTTTTCCACATCCTGCATTAATTTTGGAGTTAACCATATTTATGTTTGGATATATGTGTTTTGTAGTCATAGAGTTCAGCACCCTTTGCTCTCGGAAACCATTGCAACAATTGTATCTTCTTCTCCAACTTGGTTTTCTTTATGAGATTATCATTCTTGTGTCTATGCCTACACTGGGTATGCATGATGACCTAATTTTCCACAACAAAACAAGTTTCCTTCTTTTTCAAGGTGAGATAGAAGCACCGGGATGAAAAAATTTAAAATTTTATGATCAAGCTTTTTATTATCTACCTTTTTTTGAGCTAATTTTCCTTTTACAATGTTTACCTTAAAATACAATATTTTGGCTAGGTAATAACACGTTCATTTATATTGGTGTCTACAATAATGATATGAGGAACTTTTTAAATTTGCTTGTGTTTGTTAGTTATTGATTGTAATTGATCCAAGATTGAGACAATTTTTCTATTAGAAGTTCTAAATCACTATTTTTTGCTTAAATATCTTCAAGCAATATTTGATATTCACTTATTTATGTTTTGATGTCTTTAACCTCAATCATCTCTTATCAATAGTATTTTTCTATAATATAACCACATCTTTGACATTGTATTTGAGAATAAAAGAATCTCAAATATCCTTGACTTGTAGGAATAATACTCACAGAACATATCCTTTTGCATGTGACTTGATTGATATGCTTGGTAGATGTATTAGTGTTGAGTTTAAATGAGATAAAGTGAAAATAACTTTGTTCACATCTGATAGGGTAAAGACATGTTAGTGACATCATTAAAAGTTCAAAAATGAAAAAATAGTTCTATTTTTTAAACCTAAAAAAATATAATTAGAGATGTCAAAAAAATCTGTTGCGGATAAAACTCGCAATGAGTAGAAGATGGATATTATAAATGGATATACATGGGTAACGGGTACAAGTTTATTTTTAATACTCACATGTTAACAAGGAGGATGAGTATCAAAGTATTGGTACCCACTATACTCTAATATAAATTAAAAAAAATAAATAAAAAAAATATGATTAAAATATTAATATATTGATTTTGAATGATTTATTTTTTTATAAATTAGTTTTAAAATAAATTTATTTCTTTGTAAATTATTATTCAAAACTATTTAAATGAGTTATTTGGACTTTGTTTAAAAATTATGAATGCTATGTATTTTATTTTATTTGAATTTACAATTAAAATATGTCGTAAAATATTTATTTTTTTATAAGTATTTGTGAGTACTCATAAATATCTATGAATATTAAAAAATTATATAATTATTTATATAATGGATATCCGATAAATATAAATACAAATATATAATAAATATTTATCCAATTAATAAAATACGAGAGAATTATTGTCCGTATTCTACCCGCCGTTAACATTCCTAATTATGATATAAACTTTTGATTTTCAATGGAGATTGACAGCTAGACTAGTCTAATCGTAGTCTAATCAGTGCACATGATGACATGTTAATAGTAGAGATCGAAGGAGGTGTGATTAGTCTAATCATAAAGGGGAGGTTGAAGTAAAGGAAACGCACACCACATCAATAATTATCTCGCTATTATCCATTTAATATATTATGCTCAAATGGATGAAAGAAACTAAATTAGTGATTTACAAATATTATAGAAATGTAATCAGAAACTTGAAAAGATAAACAAAAAATTGAAACAAACTCAAAAATAATAAAATAAAGGTTAAATTACTCTTGTTAATAAATAGAAATTTGATCCTCAAGTTTTTTTTTTAATTTAGTCCTCATTTTCTTAAAAATAATTCAATTTAATCCTTAATATTAGTTTGATCAGATGGTGATAAAATCAATGCAACATGTCAATTTCTGTTTTTTTTTTTAATTTTTTGAATTTTTTTGAATTTTGTTTAATTATTTTTGAATTCTTTTATTTTTTACACGTGTCACTTCGCAGTTGTGTCACGTGTCAAAATGATTCAATTTGATCCCTATATTTGTTTTTAGATTCAAATTAGTTCCAATTTTTGTAAAAATGAAACAATATTATCCCTCCTTAAATTGACACTCAATTTACTTTTTTATAAATTTTATGATGATATTCTTATTAAAATTAACGTTTTTATTAAATATTTCTAAAAATATTTTAAATTAACTTTAAATTTTATACAAAACATTAAACTTTGGTTTTGTTTTAAACTTGAAATTTAGTTTCTAAACTTGTGTGAGAAGTTATTCGATTTTTAATTTTTACTATGTTTGTATAATATGATACACTTTTCTGTATATATGATGACGAAATTGTTAATTGTTAAAATTAAGTTTGGGGTTTAACTTTGTTTAATAATAAAACTACAAAAAAAAAGCTTGTTTAAAAATATTTGTACAAATATATAATAAAAATATTAATTTTAGTAAGAATATCATCATAATATTTATACAAAAACTAGATTGAGTGTCTATTGAATGAGGGATAATATTGTTTCATTTTTACAAAAATTAAAACTAAATCGAAACTAAAAACAAATATAGATCAAATTGTGTGAAGTGATACATATAAAAATTCAAAAAAAATTCAAAACCTTTCAAAAAAAGAACTTGAAAAATAAAATCAAAAATCAAAAATTGACATGTGATACAAATTTTTAAATTGAATTATTTTTAAAAAAAAAAAGACCCGACAAAAAAAATTTAGGACTAAAGTGACATTAATTTAGAAATAAAAAAAATCAAAAGATAATTTAACATAAAATAATTTGGTATCTTGGTTTTTTGGTCGGTCCGTTCATCTTTGTAAGATAATAGTCAACGAAATAGGAGCAGTGGAAATTCTTGAAGTCACAAAGCAACAAACTCAAACAGATTGTAAGTGTTGAAAGATGAATGCGTATTCGATCGCAGCCATTTATCTGTTTGCTGTGTTTCTGTCATCGTCGATGGTGTTGGGATCCGAGGAGGATGAAGTCTATGCCAAAGAGATTATGGGCGCAGCACAGAAGGAGAAGGAATGGTTGGTTTCGGTGAGAAGGCAAATCCACGAACACCCAGAACTGGCTTTCCAAGAACACAACACCAGTTCTCTTATACGCGCACAACTTCACAATCTTGGCATTCCTTACACATACCCAGTTGCCAAAACCGGCGTCGTTGCGCAACTTGGCTCTGGCTCTCGCCCCATCATTGCTATTCGTGCTGATATGGATGCACTTCCCTTGCAGGTAAACACATTTTAACATATTCTTTGATATGTGTATGTGTATGAGGATGTACCTTTGGTTTGATGGTGGCGATTCTTAGGAGCTTGTTGAGTGGGAACACAAGAGCAAAATAGACGGCAGAATGCATGCTTGTGGACATGATGCTCACACCACTATGCTACTTGGGGCTGCAAAGTTGCTCAGCCAGCGCCAAGATAAGCTTCAGGTTCTTTTTCTGTTCTCATTTTCTAATTTTGGTGGATCTTTTAGGTTTCTGGTGTTTCTGTCTTTTGAGGTCTTTTTTTAACAATTTTCCACAATAAACTAGGGTTAGAGTTAGAATCCAAAGTCCTACACTGATTGTTCAGCTGACCATGTAAGTTTGATGTGTTGGCTATTGATGTTAGGATCATGTAGTGGGATAAGGCTTTTGTTGCTGTCGTCTGTTGAAGTTATGAAAAATCCAAATTTGAACACCATTTGGCCCCTTTAGGTAGTTGTGGACTTCAATTGTAAATTCTATAGGTCGAAAGAATCCTGAAGCAACTCTGATTGGTTCATTTTGAAAAACATGGAGGTGTTGTTGAAGTGAAGTCTTTCGTGATGGAGTTATTTGTGGATTTTTTTGTTGTTAATTGGTCCATCATTTTTTGAGAGAATACTATAGTAGGGAATATTCTCTAAAATCGTAAAATCAATCTGTGCACTATTTGTTAATTCAGTTTAGAGATTCAAGTGTATGGTTGAGAACATCTGGCTTGCTCGTGTGTGTGTGTGAAGTTGAGAGTGTTAATTCTCATAAGTTCAGAAGTTATAGCAGTACCTCTTAAGCATATGTATGTTTTGACTTTAATACCACCAGTTGCTGGATTAGATGCCATGTTATATACCATAAGTTCATAGAAAATCTGTACTGTAAAGTTGGAACTACTGCAACTACGCACACAATATTTCTAGATGAAGTAGAATTTCGTGAAGTTCAAAATGTATTCACTAACATAATTCCAGCTAAATCAGATTTGGTGCATGTCAGGCTTTTTGTTGCTTTTAGTTGAAATAAGTAAATTAATAAACAGTTTGAATGTGGCTATTGAATTGCCTTTTTCCTGGTAATAGTATAAAAGCATAAGTAAGAATGATGTAAACACCTTTTTTTTTTTTTTTTTTGTTTTGTT
>Ga0214545_1008520_pt1 | contig 16292 bp, 7 predicted proteins | sample CNSS4metaG_FD_160064 | JGI IMG/M metagenome (GOLD analysis project Ga0214545, IMG submission 160064) | Root nodule microbial communities from cowpea collected in UCLA plant growth center, Los Angeles, California, USA - CNSS4 | ecosystem: Host-associated > Plants > Roots > Nodule | place: USA... | reverse complement strand
GTAGGATTGTATTTTGTGAACATGTTGCATTTGTATCTCAAATTGAACCTAAGAATGTGAATGATGCTTTGAATGATAGTAATTGGATTGTGGCTATGCAAGATGAACTCAATCAATTCACAAGAAAATGATGTGTGGTTTCTATTGCCTAAAACTATTGATATGAATATAATTGGAACCAAATGGGCTTTTAGAAACAAAATGGATGAAGATGGTAATATTGTAAGAAACAAAGCTAGACTAGTTGCTAAAGGTTATTACCAAGAAGAAGGCATTGATTTTGATGAAACTTATGCACTTGTAGCTAGGCTAGAAGTTGTGAGATTACTCTTAGCATATGCTTGCATGTGTAACTTTAAATTGCATCAAATGGATGTGAAAAGTGCATTCTTGAATGGTTTCCTAAATGAAGAAGTGTATGTATCACAACCTCCTGGATTTGAGGATCATCTCTATCCTAACCATGTTTTCAAATTGAAAAAGGCCTTATATGGTTTGAAACAAGCACCAAGGCAATGGTATGAAAGGCTAAGCAATTTTCTCTTATCAAAAGGTTATGCTAGAGGTGCAGTGGACAAAACACTCTTCATTAGAAAACATGATAATGATGTTATACTTGTTCAAGTGTATGTTGATGATATCATCTTTGGTTCAAATAATAACACATTGTGTGAAGAGTTTGTTACAGCTATGCAGGGAGAATTTGAGATGTCCATGATGGGTGAGCTTGCCTACTTTCTAGGGCTGCAAGTCAATCAACTCAAGCATGGAACATTTTTAAATCAATCAAAATAATGTTTTGACTTGTTGAAAAAGTTCAAAATGGAGGATTGCAAGGAAGCTGCCACTCCAATTGCAACAAATTGCCTTATGGATACAGATGAGGCTGGCCAACTAGTAGATTCAACCGAATATAGAGGGTTGATTGGGTCTTTGCTCTATCTTACAACAGACATTCAGTTTGGAGTATGCTTATGTGCTAGATTTCAAGCAAATCCTAAGGAATCACACTTTAAGGATGCAAAAAGGATTCTAAAGTACCTCAAAGGAACAACCAATGTTGGCTTATGGTATCCATGTGATTCTAACATATCTCTTAGTGGCTTTTCAGATTCAGACTATGTAGGGTGCAAATTGGATAGGAAAAGCACAAGTGGTACTTGCCATTTGCTTGGATCAAGTCTAATCTCATGGAATAGCAAAAAGCAAGCTTGTGTGGCACTTTCCACAACTGAAGCTGAATATATTGCTGTTGGACATGGCTGTGCAAAAATCATATGGTTGAAACATCAAATTTTGGACTATGGTGTAAGGCTAAGCAAGGTACCTTTGTATTGTGATAATACTAGTGCAATCAACTTAACCAAGAATCCAATACAACATTCTAAAACCAAGCATATAGAGATTAGGCATCATTTTATTCGTGATCATGTTCAAAAGGGAGATTATGAAATCAAATTTGTTAAAACTGAAAATCAATTGGCGGATTTGTTCATAAAACCATTGGCTAAGATAGGTTTAACAAGCTAAGAACTGAACTAGGCATATTAGACATCAAGAATGTGGTCTGATGTGTTTGTAGCATGTTAATCTTATGTACTCATGCATTGGTTTCATAAAAATCTGTTGTTGTATGCAAAATTTGAAAATTGTTATATTCAACCTATTGATTTTTCATTTCAACATGTTGATTGCACTTAAATCTGCCTCTGTTTGCAAAAACAAGATATGTCAACCTATTGATTCTATATTTTGACATGTTTATTTAACTTAAACTACCACTGAATGATGAAATATTGATCTGGCATGATTTTCAATCTGTTGTTTGCACAATTCAGTGTGTTTATTTCATTAGAACTGAATCTGGAACAATGAAGTTCAATTTTACGATTTTCAATCGATTGATTTTCAAAATTAGTCAGTTGATTTCACTTAACCAAATTTTGTTTTTAATCTCTGATGCTCTGATGTTGTTTTAATCGACTGATTTGTTTTTCAACGTGTTGATTTTACTTAAACTATGCATTTACTCACGAATTGAATTGTTAAGCTGACCCAGTCAAAGAAAGTTTTTTTTTTTAGTTACTATCTGCTCTTAACTGCCCATTTCATCAGCCATGTGTTGCTTTTACTAATTTGTTTGACCAAAAAGTATGTTTAGTGTACAATTCCAATGTGCATGCAGTTCACATGATTTGAACTGATTGATTCACTCATAAAACACATTGAAAACATCATGAATGCATGAGATACTGCTTTGGACTGCATTAAACTGGTTTGGGTAACCTAAAACGAATTAATTAGAAAAATATGCACCATTTAATCAACTGTTTCTGAAAATCAGCTTGTTCAATTATAAATAATGCACTTGTATTGCTGCATTTGCATCATACATCTCTTAGAAACACCAAACTAACACTCATCATGCCTCGTCGTTCCCAAAGGGCTATCCAATCTGATGATGAGCACTCCACTCCTCCTACCCCAAGGTCTCTAAATCACGAAGGCAATGGAAGAATTGAAGCATGGTTTGAGGATCATGAGGACAACATTCAAGTGTTCCTCATTGAGATGAATAGGAAATAGATCAACATTCCTAAGGTGTTGAGGTTCTCATGGCTAAGGGCTGAAGGTTTGAGAGCCTATTCCAACAACTAAAGCATCAAAAGTTGAAGTCTTTCCTTGAAGTTTTAGGGAAAATCTATCTAGACTTGGTGAAGGTGTTTTTCACCAACTTGGAGTTCAAAAATGATGTCCTACTGTCCAGCATCAAGGGTGTTCGAATGGAGATCAACAAGAGATCTTGGAAAGATGTGGTTGGACTCAAATCAAGAGGTGTGCAAGTAAGAAAAGGTGAAACTGGGGTTGTTCCAGAATTCAACAAGATGCAATACTATGGACAATGCTTGAGGAATCCTGTTGCTGAAATCAAACACTTCCATGTTGGTGGTCTCAAAGTGGATAAAAGGCTTCTTGCTATGATAGTCACAAAAATCATAGTTCCACGTGGTAGCAACCATTAAACATTGAATGAGGGAGATTTGATACTCATGTACTGCATTCAACACAACATCCAAGTGGATCGGATCTATGTGTTTCGAGATCACATGCTCAAGGCCAAGAGGCTCACGAATTTTAGGCTGCCATATGTGGTTTTGGTGTCCAAGTTCATTGAATACTTTCGAATTAATGTAGAGGATGAGCTAGAGGAGTCAAGTGGACTCTAGAACCATACCTCTAACCAAAATCTGCACAAAATGGGCTTTCTCAAGGTGGGAAATGGATGGACAACTGTTGAAGTTGTAGTTGGTGGTGCACAAGACCATGAAGCTGGCCCAAGTGGTGCAAATCAAGAGGAAGAACCAACTGCTGGACCCATGGACTTGATTCCCTACAACCCTCCAGAGGATAGAGGCCCTGTGTACTCACATTTTGAGAGGATGGTACTGAACCAGCTACATGAGTTCAATGTGTCCCAACATGCACATCACAACTATTGCAATGAGAGGTTCAATGCATTGGATGGCCAAATTCATGATATCCATGATATGCTAAACTCATTCCAGACCATAAATGATCCTCAGGATGATTGAGTGTGGTGGTTGTTTAGGATCATGCATTGCATCCATGTGTTTGTGCTGTTTCAGTTTCAGCTTTGTTAGTTTTAGTTGGTTGTTTTTCGTTTTAGTCGGCTGATTATATCAGTTTTATGATTTTTCTTCTCTGTTTTAGTTTGTGTTTGCTGAATTATGTTCAAATATTAATGAAAGGATATGTAATGCTTGTTCTCTTGATGCATTTGTTCTGTTTGATGAATCCAAAGGGGGAGAAAAATTGGAAAATGGAAAATTGATCAAATTAAAAGCATAGAAGAATTAAAATTAAAATTAAAATCAAATCTTAAATTGAATCCATATTATTGAGAGGGGGAGCATGTGTATATGTGTGTGCTTGCAAGCTTGTGTGCATTACTAGTGTAAATGTTTTTCAGGTTCACAAGTTTCAAGCTAAGGTGTCATTTCATCAATTTAATGGTATCCAACAAATGGTAGCATTTTGCAATGAAAGATAGAAGAAGATATATGGAAGAAGATAGAGGTTGGCTTCATCAAATCAGGGGGAGATTGAACGTGTACAGTTCAATACTGTTTGCATCCTAACTTGGTGATCCAATTGATTCCATTAAAGATGGTTTTTAGCTTGCAAAGACAACCTAAATTTTTAACTAGCCAATTCAAACCCCCCTTCTTGACATTTCAACCATTTCAAAACTAACATTGTCCTCCCAAAATTTAATTTTATTCTCTTCTCATACTCTTTGCATAACATTATTATCAAAACCAGTGACCTTGTTGGTTGCCCCCATAGATAGAATGCATATCTCTCCACCACTAAGATTCAATTTTAGATTTGTTAAAGCCATTTAAGTTCCTCCAAGATCCATACTTGGATTCTAATACCTATTTCCACTTCCCTTGGTTTTCCACTCTTAATCTCCATTTTAGTTTTAGTAAAATGACATTATTAAGAATTTCAATATCTTTATGTCCCAAACCTTAGTTTTAGGTAAAGTTTCTATTTAATCCATGATATCTTTCTATCACAGATCCAAGCCCCATATGAAGTTTATCTTTAGTTTTAAGTTCTATCACATACTCTTAGACGCTTTGATGAATGATAGATAATATAAGGAAAAAATTGAAATTATAAACTTTATTAAGCATTTCCAATTAATTAACTTACTCCTCACTCTATCTATCAGAATTCCCCCTATCGGTAAACCTAAGTACTTGAATGGATTTTTCATATATTTGAAGTTTAGGATCCTAGAGAAATTATCCACAACTTCCTTTTTTAACCCCGTTCCCCTGAATTTAGTTTTATGGAAGTTAGTCCTTGGGCCAGACACCAAATCAAAGTTTCTCAAAATACCTTTTATAACTAATATGTTTTTGTGTTTTCTTCACAAAGAAAATGGGTGTCATCTGCAAATTGTAGTAAGTGTCGCAACCGAAATCGCGACGGGACGACGAACCAAAAGAAAACAGGTTTGAAAAAGATTTGGAGTTGCCACCATAGTTATTTTGGAAAACTATGGAAAACCATGAAAATAAAACAAGTCGGCGAAAAACCAGATTTTTGGATCCAAGAGTCGGTTACGCTTAAGGAAGGTGTTAACACCCTATACTGTCCGGCCGAGGGCGGTACCTTTAATTAAAAATGCAGAGTTGATGTGGTTTTCAAAATGTTAATTTTCCCCAAAATTAATAAGAAAATAATGCTAAAAAGAAACAAAAATAATTTTTTAATTTTTTGGCCCCGACAAGGATTGACCTTGGTCCTACGTATTCTTATTCAAAATGAGAAATCAGGGTTACATAGTTCTTTAGAGATATTTGGAAAGCAATTGAGAAAATGAATTGATTGTTTGGAAGTGAACCTGACAAGGACTGACTTTGCTCCTACATATCTCATAGTGGAGAATCAAGGATCATGTAGTTCTTAATAAAGACTTTTTGTTTGAAAATGTTTCTATTTTTATATTTTGAAAAATTTATATATATATTTTTTATTTTTGAATTATTTGAAAAATAGTGTCACACAATGTGAGCGGCCGGACAGACACCCAAAAATTGAAAGAGAAAATTATTTTCGATATTTTTGAAAATTTAGTGTCACACGGTACAACCAACCAGACATTTTTCATTTTTAGATTTTTTATTTTTGTAATTTTTATGATTTTCAAATATTTTTTGTTTTCCTAGAAAAAAAATGTGTACAAAAAGATGGGAAAAAATAAAATGAAGATAAAAAAAATACAAATAATAATAATAAAAAAATAAAAATAAAAAAATGCATGGAGGGTGTAGGCATAAAACATCGTGGGGTGCAATGAGTAAAAATACGAAAATAGAGCAAAAAATACGAGAAGGGTGTAAACTTTGAAAATTTGGGGTGCAGTCGACCCAAAACAAGACAAACATAAACATGGGGTGCCAGATTATCAATTATGGTGGTGCGCAAAGTAAAACATGAAACAAGTGTGACAGGGGTGCGATGTTAGTAAACATCAGGGGGTACTCATGGCATAAAATTAAAACAGGGGTGCGAGATAAAGAAAAAAAGGGTGTGCAAAGTAAAATATGAAACAAGTGTGGCAGGGTGCAAGGTTAGTAACCATCGGGGGGGTGCTCGGAGCATATAATTAAAATGGGGCTGCGAGATAAAGAAAAAAGGTGTGTGCGAAGTAAAACATGAAACAAGTGTAGCAGGGGTGTGAGATTAGTAACCATCAAGGGGTGCTCGCAACATAAAATTAAAATAGGGGTGTGAGATAAAGAAAAAGGGGTGCGCAAAGTATAATGTATTCTAACCCAAAGTTAAATAATGGAAGGTGCAAGGTACAATTACGGGGGTGCAAGGTGTAAAAGGATGGTCAACCCATATTTTTTTATAACAAAAATAGAAAACCCTAGGTTATCCCATTCCCTTTCTTTAAATCAGATAGGTTCTTCTTCAACCTTCACGTTTGGAACCTTTTCCCACGGAGGACTACCCTTTGACGCACCTCCAATGACCCAAAGGCGTCATGGCTACCATCTCCGGTCAACGACGACGTAATCGTCATGACCACCCTTCCGTGCTTTGTTTTTTTATTGTCCGGGTAGAAGATGCGAGTGATAAGGCGACAAGCACAATCATGAGTGCAGATGGTATAAATAATATATGAACAACAAGATGAACAATGCTTAACTCAAGACAAACCCCATACATTAATTCCACTCATATGTTAATAAGCACCAGTATTAAGCAATAAGTTCAGAAGTTAAGGGCACTTACCTTGGAGATAAAACTTAATGCACTAACAACTTCTTTCTTTTCCAGCCACGACACACTTCCTTATCCTCTTTTGTTTACTAAATCTCCCATCTTTGTTCTGTCTCACCCTCTCTTCTCCTCTATAATGAAAAACTCCCCCTTTTTTTCATGAATCTTCCCTTTTTTATTATGTAATTCTCTTTTTATGTTCTATTAACTTTTCCTTTGCCCCTCCAATCTCGAGATATGGGATCAGACTGAGAGCAGATGTTGCTTCTTGCTCCTTCAGCCATCATAACCGTGGCCAACTAGCTACTATACGTAATTCCTAATACAACAACAATGATAGAATAGTTGATGCACCTCTGAACATCTTTCAACTAGCCAATAGTAAAAAGATATACGTCTGCTGTAAAAAGATGTAGGTATGCTCTAAAAAGAGTTAGGTCTGCTGATAACAAAGACCTTACGTTAACCTCTAGTTAACAAAGACCTTTTTTTGTTACTTTTTTTTCCTTTTTTTTGTTTTGTTTTTTTTTCTTTTGTTTACTAAACTAGAATGAGAGACGTAAAACAAAAGGGAACTATAATAAAAGAAAGCAAAATAATATAATAACAAAATAATAAAAATCATAAATAAATAAAAATCATAAATAAATAAAATAAATAAAATAAAACATAAAAAAACAAAATTAAATTAAAATAAATTAAAATAAAATAATTAATAAAAAAAGATAATAATAATAAATAAAATAAACATAGATATTTATTCTTTCTTAAACTAAAACATATTTTTTTTACCTTTTTATTTTATTAATTAATTAATTATTTTTCTCAATTGAACTTTAATTAATTTGTTTCTATTATTATTTTTGTCATTGTTATCCGGACGAAATTGAGTGTTGACTGTAAGCCTACCATCCTCATTGCCCACCCCACCTTACACCTTGGTACAACACTTTTTTTGTTGCTTGTCTCACCATATCTAGCCTCTCTATTATTGTTAAGAATAAGAATGGTGATATAAGATCCCCTTGCATCAATCTTCTTTTTGCCCTAAACTCCTATGTTGGGTTTCCATTAACCAAAATAAATACAAATGAAGATTTCATGCATGCTTTTATTCAATCAATCCATTTACTACAAAAATCGAACTTTCCCATGTAATTCATAAACTACCAACTGATAGAATCATATGCTTTTTCAAAATCCACTCTAACAATTACCAAACTCTTTTTTATTTGCCTACAATCTTCTACAACTTCATTAGCTACTAATAATCTAAGAGTCATTTTCCCTTGGTAATCACTGATTGTGACTCATTAATAATCTTAGGAAGCACACTTTTAAATTTATCTTATAAACACACCGCACTAAAGAAATATGTTTAAATTTATCAACACCTACTTGTTACCAATGCTATGAATGAAGAAGCATTTCATCTAGATGGTATTGTCCCATTAGTTTTGAGCCATTTTACATCTTTGTTTTCTTCATTCTTATAGTTTCTTAATTGTTTTTAATGAAGTATAAATTAAACTCATCCTGTCCTAAGCTCTTTGTACCTCACATTGGTTGGCAGCTTCCTCTATTTCCACATCATCTACTTCTCTTGTTAGTGTCCTATTGTTATCAGCATTTCAAGTTGGGAACCCAATACTAAGAAGATTGAGATTATTATTCTTCGATACAGTAAGATCCGAGGAATTTGTTTTACCTCTGTAAGACCCGAGGCATTTAATAATTAAATAAATAATTATTTAATAAATGCGTGTAGTGAAAGCCTTTATGACATTAAATGCTAACCTTCATGACGTGGAAAAGTACTACCTCAAATGGTTGAAAGTACTTGGTTTGTGTGAGAGGACTTGGGTTCGAGTCCTAAGTATGCCATTTGTGTGTTATTTAATTTAGTATTTTCTTTTGATATGTTTGGGCGTGATAAGAGAGGAGAAATTCCTAGATTTATAAATGTTATCATGAAATATGATTTGGTTGAGTTGGTAGTGCATTGAATTTCAATTGTGTGGTAGTGAGGCTGCCACTGAAGCATAGCGTGAGGAGGGGAATTTCAGAGGATTCAAGTTTTTGGCAAATTGAGCTAAGAATCTAGGTTAGGGGAGTTCTATCTTGTGATTTAATTTTAATTGCATGATTTTGTAGTGTGTTTGTGGTTTGAAAATGCAAGGTATGCCTATTCGTTTTGATTTTGTTGTGTTTTTTGGAAATTTCCAGAAATTGCCTGACGGCGTCGAATGACCCACCAGGCGACACATGCTACAGAACCTAATTTCTGGGTTTCCTGATGAAGCGCCTAACGGTGAGACGCTGTCCGCTAGGCGGCGTGAACTGGTTTCATCAGTTCGCTGTCCCTTTTGATGTTTTGTGTTGTTGATGTGGCCTGGACGAATCCATGATGTATGATCGAGGGCATTTTGATTTGATTGATTAACTGTAATTAATTTTGTATGAGTATGATATGTATTTTGGCATGAGTTTTTGAATTAGGGTTCATGATGGTAATGGAAATGATGACATATGACTTATGTTTATGACTGAAGTGTTGATTGGTGAGAATGATATTAATCTCAATAAGCATGAATTGTATAAGTTTAATTGAACACTCAAAGGGGTGTCAGATGCATAATAGGATTGTGGAGTGGGGTTTTAGGGTTCGGGTCAATGCAGGAACGATCTGGGAAGAACCCAGAAATGCATGCATCGCTTGGTAGCGCATGACTTGCCGTCAGACGACACGTCAGTACAATAGGATGTTTTGGTTTTATTTGTGTCCATGTATGGGGGTGTTTTATTGGGTAAATTAATACATATATGAATGAAAATTGAACATGTAGATGAGCGTGACATATTAGAGACTAAAGGAGGTTAAAAGAAGTTAAATTGATAAGTGTGATATAGTGTAGTGGTTGTTTTAAATATTTGTAGTATGTGATGGACTGTAATTCAAAATTCATGTTAGTTGGGTAATACTTGCGAGATTGATTTATGTGAGAAGGTATGGATTGTGTGTTTCTAAGTGGATGTGCAATTTTGACCATTTTGGTGGGACGAGATTCTTGAATATTAATCTGTAAGGCTATAAGCCTTGAGTATGTTGAGTGGAGTGTGGCAAGTTTCAACTAGCTCATGAAGTAGGATATGGTAGATATAATAATATTTGAGGTGCTAGCATGAGTACATGTGTGCATTTTGATTGAGCCATAGTAGTATAACTAGATAGTCGTATTTGTGCTATGATTTTTGTAATGTGTGATTTGGGGTCCCCTAAGATCTATTTGAGATGCCAAAAACCAGTAGCATTGTGCTATTGGTATGGCGCTTGGCGGCGCGGGGCGATCACCAAGCAATAGATACCCAAAATAGTGGCAATGGCCACTAGACGTGCATGGCGCCTGGCGGTAGTGTGGGTTCCGCCAGGTGGAAGCGGAGCAACAAAAGTACTAGAAGGCGCCTGGTGCCTGGTAGTGTGAGATGTCCGCCAGGCGGACTGGAACCAAGTTCCGCCTAGCGACGCGAGGGGCGCGCCAGGCGGTTTTGGTGCAGAGTAGTGCGCGAGGTGGAGTGTGCGAGATCGTGGCTCGTACAACGAGGTTTCGGATGAATGCCCTCTTTAGTGCATCTTATAGAGTTTTGGTAGTCTGGGGACAACTACAGACTTATGTTCGTTTTAGGGAACTCCACTTGCTGTCGTGGTGTGAGGTTGTGGCAAATTTATTCCCGCGTGTGGACTATCAGGTGGTGGCCTGTAGTTGGAGGGGCGAGTAGACACTCGTGCAGCAAAGATCGATCTGTTGACTCACCCAAAGGGTGTAGAATCAAGAGGCATCTAATGTAAAGGAGGAAAGTCGAGGAACTGAGAAATGGGAATTATTATCATGAATTATATGTTTGAGTGCTTCTAAATTATATCATGTTGTATTTGTTTATTTTTTCATATTTTAGCTCACCCTATTTGTGTGTATGTGGCAATGATCATGTAACTTGTTACATGGGAGCAGATGTTGATGCAAGTGATCGTGTGAATGGTTAGTGATGGAGTGGGGAAACAACTATGGGAGTTTTAGTAGTTCTTTTTATAGAATTTTATAAACTATTTTGTATAGGCTTTGTAAACACTTTATGGTTGTAATACTTGAACGCCGCGATTTTATTTTGTTGGCGCGTCAAAATAATTGTTTTAAATTTTCCCTCATTTTGGGAAAGAAGTTGTTAATAAATGAAGTTATTCACATATTCTTTAAACTTTTATTTTAAACAAGTAATTTTCGGCTAGGAAGTTACAACCTCAACCTTGAATTTGCTAGGATCTTTACTCCATTTAGCATTTACTTCCATCCCTTTTAACTCATTTTTAATTCTTCTCCATCTAGTTCTTGAATGAAAGTATTTAGAATTTATGTCCTCCTATTCTAATCATTTATTACTATTTTCTTTTTCAGAGACCAATTTTAACTCACTTAACAATTTCACACACTCCATCCTCAATGAATCATCTAAGTTACTTTCATCATCCAACTTATCAAGCTTCCTATTTGTCTAATGATGTGTTTATTTGTTCAAAATCTCGTAAACATAATTTCTTTAGGTCCTATTTCAACTTTTTAAGTTTTTCTTTCAACAGTTGCATAGTGTACTATACCTAGGTGGTTAGGAACAATATGGCTAACTACCCGATCCGAATCGCCTACGACTAGTCATATCATAAAAAGAATAGATGGTTAGTTAACTGCACAAAACAATGACACATACATAACGACTAACACCGCCTACTCCAAAGAATAACACATAAGTAAAAGCTGCCAACTCTAAACTTAGGAAATCATAGTGGGGCTTCTAGTGTCAGATCACAAACATGGAACTTGGGCCTGATCCAAGCTTAGTCAAAGCCTGAACATTGGCCCAACGCAATAAAGAGGGGCCAACCCATAAAGGGGGTAAAACATAGTTAATATCTTTATAAATACATGTGGACCCCAACAATTAAAGGTAAGCTTTCATTAATTCACTAATTTGTGATTTGACTTTTGAGAGCCTTTGCTGACTTGATCGTCGGAGTCCTTTCCGCAGGTAACCCTCTGTCAATACCCAATTTCGTCCGGGTGAATAAATTTATTTAAAAAAAAATAAAAAAAAGGTTTTTAGTTAATAAAAAATAAAAAAATTAGTTAATGGAAAATAAAAAAAATGTGCAACAAAATTTTCTTAAGAGATTTTTCGAACTTTAATTTTAGAAAAAAAAAAGAGAAAAAAAGGAAAGAAGAAAGAACACAATTTGTTATTAATTATCGCACTCCTTCATGAGCCCAACAACTCAACATATGGTCTACCTTTTGTTTCTGAAAGAGAAATTAGTGATATGATTCTAATAATTAGAAGAAATATTTCTTCAAATGGTTATAATCAATATTACTAATTGGGATTGATTTTGTGCTCTAACTTATTCCTTATATTGTTCATTACAATTAAGACTGAGATTGCATTGATATTGCAATGTGTGAGTATAAATACACACTCTGTCATATTGAAAGAGGTAGAAAAAAAAGAGGAAAAATTCTCTACACTTCTCTAATTCTTTCCCATCACCACTCCCACATACACAAATCCTTTTTATCTCTCTTAAAAAAACATATTGAAGGAGTTAGAGCAAAAAAAAAGAAGAAAACATTTTCTACACTCTCTCTTTCTCTCATCACCACCCACATAGACACCTCTCATCTTTATCTATATTGGAAAAACAAACACAAAAATATTAGAAAAGAAAGCAAAAAAAAAAGAAAAGAGAAAAGGTGAGGAGATATTGAAATTTTTTTAAGGTACGTCACTCTTAGTTTTTTTCAATTTTCATTTTTTTTAATCATAAAAAATATTTTCCCCATTTCTTTATTGTCTGCCCTGCCGCTCGCATTGCTTGACATCCAATTTATACTTTTGTTTTTCTAAAATATATACACATGATCTAAAAATAAAAAATAATTTTATTTGTTTACTCTTTTATATCTATTTGGTTGCTCACGTCGCAATGACATCCACAATTACTTTACAATAACTTTAACAAAATATTAAAAATTTATAAATGATTAAAAAATAAAAAAATAAAAGATTAGAACAAAAAGAATTTATTTCAAATGTCTATCCGGCTGCTCGCGTTGCGTGACACCAATTTTAAAATAATACTAAAATTTAAATAAAAAGGTTTTTCAAAATTATAAAACAAATTAAATCATTTTTCAAATAATTTTCCAAATAGATTTTTCAAAAGGAACTACGTAACCCTAATTCTCCATTCACATGGAGATACGTAGGAGCGAGGATTAATCCTCGTCGGGCCCAAAAAATCAAAAAAATAGTTTTGTTGTTGTTTTTGTACATTCTTTTGTTAACATTTTTTGGGAAAAATATATTTTGAAAAATCACAAAATTTTTGCACATTTAATTAAAGGTACTGTTTTAGGACAGGCGTTGTGGGGGTGCTAATACCTTCCCCACGCGTAACCGACTCTCGAACCCAAAATTTGGTTTTTCGCAGACCTTGCTCTTTTTTATGGTTTTCCATAGTTTCCTATAATAACTATGGTGGCGACTCCAAACTCTGTTTTTAACAAATTTTAATCTTGGTTCGTCGTCCCGTCGCGGTTTCGGTTGCGACACCCTCTAAGGGTCCAATCTACCAATACTAAAAGAGGACATATCTTAACCAAGGAGCAACCAGTCCGAGAAGTCAATGATTGGGGTAAGATATTATTTGTGCTCCCTGATACTCTGTTATTGTTTCCATAGGAACAATTGGCGCCCCGTGGGACACGATTTAGTATCTTACCACAAAAATCCGAGAACTTGTAAGGATGGTTTCCACACGTAGCAGAGTTGGAATTAAAGGAACTTGAGGCAGGGCCAAGAATGCCTAAAGGCAACAACTTGAATTTGGCCACTATCCTAGAAGGGCAGGCCAAGATGCAACAAGAGTTCGCTGACCTTAAGAAGCGTAGTGCTGACGAGATGGTAGCACTGAGACAAGAGAACTCCAAGCTGAGAAGGAAGATAGAAGTTGATCTCACCCAAAAGAGAAAAAATACCGAACTCCCTACTCCTCAACCCACTAAAGAAGAAAGCGAATACAACCATATTCCTCGCACTACCACTACCCACCACTCAACATCCATTTCCACCCACCACACAACCACCGTACCCGTACACCACAGCCACACCCTTCCCACCCACAACACCACTAACCCCCTTACCACCCACATCCTACCTCACCACTGCACCTCTACCTTTCCCACCATCATCCGCTACCCTATACCACCCGATAGTCGTCACCCTTTTATCTACGGCATAACCGAAACCCAATATATGAATTCCAAGATTTTTTACCACATCCTTAAATCTGAATCAGAATTTCATATGTCTATAGTTTTGAAAGGCTTAGGTCTCGATCAATTGAAATAGATTTAAAAATCAGAGCACAATGATCAGATATCTATCTACCTCTAACATATTGTTTGCTATGTGGCCATTGTTCCAACCACTTCATCGATACCAAGACTCTACCTATTATGCTTGTAGTTCTTCAATTATCTCTATATCAAGTCTACTTTCCTCCAACCAACTATATATGGTATATCTAATAGTTCTACTTTTCAATGAAAGCATCAAACCCCATTATCTCCCTACTTGTATTCCTGTTTCTTGAATTTAGATATTTTCTCTAACAAGGTTTCCTGCATTAAAATCACCCGGAATACACCACTCTTTCTATGGCTTTTACAGACAAAATCTCCTCATTACAAGTTTTTCATTAAAACGGCAAGAGGAGTATACGTTGTTAACGGTAATTGTCAACTTATCGTCATTATTCTTACAATATTTTTCTACCACTCCTATGAACCCCTTTCCACCAATATGTCTATCACATATGGAACTTTCTTTGTGCCACATAGTTAACATACCTCCTAATTTGTTTATTGCCTCTAGATGTACTGGTCAATGTTATTATCCCCTGATAACTATTTGCAAATCTTATAATTTACTTGATGCATGTATATCATCTATTATAGTTGATTGAACAATTTATCTAAAAATTAAATTTTGAAAAAAATATTATGGGTGACACAGTAATCTTATGAAATTAAAGTAATAATTGTCTTTGACTTGTATGTTTCCTATGTCATTTTCAATTTATTAGTATTAATTGTAGTGTTGTTTCCTTTTCTAATATCCTTCGGCATCTTTGATTTAACTTATCCTAAATCTAATTGCATTTTTATTTTTTGGTTCTGTGATTCCATAGTTTGTAACATCTTTCAAACCTTTCATAAATGTTCTCGAAAGTTTCCGTGAAGAATAAATTTGGTGGAAAATCATGGCAATTGAAATTGTTTGGATAATTTCAACAAAAACAAAGTAGTAATTTCAATTCGGTGTAGTTTGTTGAGTTATTGCCAAGTGCATAAAGTAAGCATTCATTATTGTAAGCTGTGGTCACTGACATATGCCGATTTGAGGATCGATAATTAAGGCTTTGAAACATCCTGGACTGAGACGTGATCCAAAGAGTATAAACTTATAATGATAGGTGTATCGGATGGATACGATAAGTATTTGATATATTTATTTTTACAATAATAAAATATGAATAATAAAATATGATAAATGATATATGTATATCGAAAAAAATTAAAAAAATTAAAAATATATGATTATTAACGTGTGAATCTAAATTAAATCATATATATAAAAGTTATTAACATAAAAAATTATAAATTATTATTGTCATAGAAATATTACTCTTTTATAAATTATATATTTTATTGATAAATATCGATAAAATATCTTAAAGTAATAAATATGGATGTGTGTCCGACACAAAAATTCAATCCGAAGTATCAGTACATCATTAGTATAAACTGTGCTGAATTTTGTAATGTTTCTTTACTAAAATTTTAAAATATATATTAGAAAAATTTATAATATATTTTAAAACACGAAAACCAATAATTATTAATATATTAAAAAATTATAATATATTTTAAAATATCAAAATCAATAACTATTAATATACTTTGAAATAGAAAAATAATACCAAAAACCCGATACACAATTTATGTTCAACAGATGATTAAGCTAAATATTTTAAGGAGGTGAAGTTAATTCGATGACTAAATAAACCTTAATAGGATAATAACAAAAAATTGCAGTCTTTTAAGATTGTACTTATTAAAGATTCCTTAAAATTAATCATATATTAATATTATTTTTTTAATAATAAATATACATACATAAAAATAATATAATTTAATTATATTAATTTAAATAAAATTATGATGTTACAATATATCAATACTTAAATAGATTATTAACTATAATTTAATTCACACATAATAATTGAAAAAGAATATATATATATATATATATATATATATATATATATATATATTTTTGTAAAGAAAAAATAT
>Ga0214545_1008515_pt1 | contig 16300 bp, 14 predicted proteins | sample CNSS4metaG_FD_160064 | JGI IMG/M metagenome (GOLD analysis project Ga0214545, IMG submission 160064) | Root nodule microbial communities from cowpea collected in UCLA plant growth center, Los Angeles, California, USA - CNSS4 | ecosystem: Host-associated > Plants > Roots > Nodule | place: USA... | reverse complement strand
TTTTTGTTTATTTTCTTTTATATATATATATATATATATATATATATATATATATATATATATGAAAAGATAAGAAGATTTGAAGTGGACTTATATTTTGTATGCACTTATTATATATATTACTATCTGTGTTTGCTTAAAGATTTACTGTGTATAAAGTTAATTGTTTTTTTCGTTTTATATTCACGAGTATTTTAAACGTAATTATTATAATTTTTAAGTTTTTTATCAAATAGATTAAACACTATTATATGTTTATCAAATAAATCTAATACATTTAAATCAGAACTTTTAAGAAAATATCAATTATTTTTAATTAGATAAATAAATTCATTCAAATTAATTGTCATTAGATATAAAATTTAAATGTTACACGTCATTAAATGACATTAAATATTAGTCATTAATTTCTTTGTAGAGAACTATTTAACGTAAATATTAATTATAAAGTTTTAAAACATTCGCATTCCAAGATCATTGTATAAAAATCTTTAAATTTTTTAATTTTAATATTCAATAAATATTAGAGAAGTATGAAACATTGTAACGCATTGGAAATCACAATGTATCATTAACACGACTCACTACAGCCCTCTTCGTTTTACCAAATGTTCTATATTCCATGGAGTAAAAATAATGCTTTCAATTAATTTAAAATCAACGTGTCAATCAGTATTCCTCGCATTAATTTTTGCACTGCTCGAGATAATGATGATTAAACTGTTCCATCATCTCCCACACGTATTCATTATTTGAACGGATTCAGATCAATAAATTAATTACGATTTGCGGTTCCAAGAGACGTTTAAGTTTTTAAAACATTTTTGTCATTATGTTTTTCACTTCTCACGAGAATGATGATTGCACTATCTGTTGCACCGTTATACCTTTCTCATTGTGCAAACTCTTCAACTGCTATACTTAATAGTTTTTTCACGATTACGTTGATTCACATTTCAGAAGTCATATACGTCTCTAAATTTGAACTTATCTTCTCTGCTTCACATTAGCACCCATACATTGTGATTACCAGCCATACACTGCGATTTCAAGAAGTTCTTATCCATTACAGAAAGGTATCACTGTTAAACTTTTCAATTTGTATGAACAACACCCTTTTATGAACTATACTTCTCTTCATCTGCTATATCTTCTCGCTATCTTTCTTTCATTTTAAAAGACTCAGGTTTTTAACCATTTCTTTCCAATTAACAAAACCTATGCATGTTTTTATAACCAGACGTTTTTATAATTAGTTTTGTTCATCATCTTTCTTTCATTTTTCTAACCAGACGTTTTTATAATCGGTTCTGTTCATCATCTTTCTTTCATTTTTTTAATCAGACGTTTTTACAATTTGTTTTGTTCATCATCTTCAACAATTTCTTCTACATTTTTAGAGTTCGGTTATTTTTTTTTTTTGCCAAAAAAAACCTATCTTACCAATTTAACAGATGACCACTAAGCAATGCATCCTTGGTGAACAATCCATACTTGCCTCAAAGTGGAAGGGTGGATTCTTTACTATTTTCATCGAAGACCAGGTTTTTCTGAACTTGCTTCTTATAGATTATTTACCATTATTGTTCTTTGATTTTCTTTAACTAATATTTCTTTTTTATATTGCTTTTATTTACAAGGATTTTGCGTTCGTCAACCGATTGTTTGTCATTCAATTAGGCCATGAACTGGGGCCACGTTGGACTATTTCTGATAACAATGGTAATGTTCACCATGTTACCTTCAACATGAATACTTATGGTCCGTGAATTACTGATGGCTGGGTTGATATAAGAAAGTTTTATCAAGTAAAACCACCCAAACTATGTTATTTAAAGCATACTGGAAATTCTGATCTTGAAATACAGTTTTACGATCACTGTTCAGAATCAACTGTCCATAAATTCCTAAGTCATGTTCGAACAAATGCTCCTCTAATAAGGTCCAAGTTAATTCATTTTGAGTTCTGGCTTTCTAAGTACAACTGCAAAGCAATCTTTTTGGTTATTATTTTTTTCTTTCTTTTGTTCAATTTTTAGAATCTGTACACAAAACTTCATGTATTCTTTTTAACTTTGACACATCAAAAATCATTTCTTTTTGATATTATTTCTTCTATTTTTTTTTTTGCAGGATTCAGACTTACGTAAATGTTTTCGCAACAGTCAGCTCTCAGACATTGTGCTTTACGGTCCAAAGGCACGAGTTCAATGCAAGTTGTTGATTAGAGCTAGATCAGTGAAGATAGGAAGTGGATGGAAACGATTTTGTGAAGTTCACGGACTGGAGGCAAAAGATTTAATTCTTTTTTAGGTTGACGGTGAACAAGCAAGCAAGGATGTTAATGTTCTTCTTAATATAAATGATTATTATCATTGCCTATGAAGAATCGATAAACAATATTACTTAACAGATTCATAATCTGTAATTTTTGTATCAATTATTATGGTTTATTATTATATTATATATATATATATATATATGTATGTGTTTAACTATTTGTATTTTCAACTTTTGCAAAGTTATTTAATGTTAACTGCTCCATATCTTCTTCCATATACGAAAATCTTTGGCATTTAATTACTGTCAGACACAAAAATGTCATATCATCTCTCTGCATTTTTAAAATTTATTATATTAATTTAAATATAACACTTTCCAGAAGATTTTTCATACACATCCCTTATAATACTTATTTTAATTTCTAATTATTTCAAAAACTTTTCAAATATGGTTTTTCAATGTCGATTGATATGACATTTTCCACTGCTTGATTAACTTTATATATCTTCCACCTTCCACGAGATTTTTTTCTGTTGTAACCATTCGTCATTTCATTACATATTTAATTGTACGATTTATATTAATTTTTATTAAAAAATTTAACGTTATTAACTTAAATAATCCAACACAGTTGCTTCTCCTCGAAGTTTCTAGGTCTTTTGTACAACACACTTTTTTTTTTACTTTTTGTAGAATTATTCATCCAAACCACGTTTCACACCCATTAACGAATTCTTACAAGCCATTAACGTTTCCAGTCATCAAAGGTATGTACTTCATTTGTTTTTATATACAAATATAGTAGTGTTGCTATACAGAAGAAATGAATTGAGCTTTGCAGTTCTAAGTTTTCGTCTAAGTAATTAGGGTTTGCTATAACTTTTTTCTACATTAATTCTTTCGTGAATGCTTTATACACCAGTATGTATTTGCAGATTTTCATTCTTTCCACATTACTGATTTAATTAACGGTTCACTGCTCAATGCATCACGCCAACAATTTATGTAGTCACTTTAAAGTAATATGTTTCATGCTTCATCTTCATCAGAATGCTTTTCTATTAATTTTCCTTTTCTATGAAACCTGTGAATAAATCAATATGATTATTTAATTTCTTCTGACATCAATAGTTGTTTTTTGCAGTTTTCACCAATATATATTGGCATGACTTCTGTCAAGATATCTATTTCTATTAACAACGTATGGTTATCAGTTTCTCAAAAGGTTACTACTCCATGTTTGAAGAGTCCTTATTTGAATATTTTGTACTTTTTGCTTTCTTCTACCATTTCAAATTTTATCAGCGACTAACATCTGAACCTTTATTTTTTTCAAAAATTGCCATATCCATGTTTTGATTAATCCTTACACTTCTTTTACTATCCTTTGACCAATCAAAAATATATTCTTCTATAGGTGCTTTGAACCTTTTATTTAGTTCTATTTTTTTAGTTGTATGAATTGCATTTTTGTCTTATTAGTTCTTATTTTCTCTATGTGAGTATAAATATGTCACGAATCTAATACTGACTTTTTTACTTCTCATTTTTCAATATTGTTGTTGTGAGTTCAACATGTCTCTCTGTGAAGTTCCAAACCAAAGCCAGAACGTAAGCAAAGTAACTCCACAGAAGGAAAACTGGAATATCATCGTTAGGGTCATTCGTTCATGGTTTGTTCCTGATTTTAGTAAACAGAGGTGTCCTTTTTCCATGGAGTTGGTTATTCAAGACAAAGAGGTTATTATTCCTATAATTCTTTACATGCTTCCATTAGACGTACTTTAGTTTACAAATTCGAATGAATAAAATATGTGTATGTTAAACATATTTATAGTTATATTTATATATCTTCTATTCATCTGTTTCAGGGTTCTAAAATACATTCTTCAATTAGACGTACTCTAATTTACAAATTTCAGAAGAAATTTCTGAAGGCCATGTTTATGCCATACAAAATTTCAGTGTGGCTCCGAATTCTGGAATATACAGAACTACACACCACCCTTATAAGATAAATTTCCAGTTTGGTACAAAAGTTTCTTTGCTTAATGTTAACTTGGTTCCTGATATGAAACCACAATACACACCTTTGTCCTTATTAACAACCACTGGATTTGATACTGATTATTTAGTTGGTAAGTTAATATTTTTAGTTCTTCTACCATTCATATTTTTTTTTATAAACATTTATTGTTAAAGTATATGATATAACATTTATGAATGATATTTTAGATATCTCGGGATTACTAGTCGGAGTGGGGACTGAAAGAGAATTGCAAGTTGATGGAAAGACAACAAAATTAAATGTCATAGCAATAGAAGCTGATGGTTATTCTATATCTATACTATACTACATTTCTTTTATATTTCTGTTGAAATAATGATTTCACATAACATTTATTGAATCTTTAGGTTTCGAATAGAATGTACTTTGTTTGGTATTTATGTGGATGAACTGAATGTATTTCTTTCAAGTGGAGAAGTACAAAATGCTGCTGTAAGTATAGAATTTGCGAAAGTCAAAACTTTTCAAGGTAAAATTTTGTTATTACTTTTACAAAGTAGATAGTACTACTTATTCCATGTTACTCTCACATACACTATATTTTTAAATATAGATAAGGTTCAAGTTCAAAATTGTAAGTTCTGTACCCGTATTAAGTACAATGTTAACTTCAAGGAAGCATCTGAACTAAAATCAAGATAATATTCAAATTGTTCTTCAGTTTATTCAAACTTTATAATCCATTTTTGTAACTATATTTTGGTAACTTTATAATGCAAGATTATCCTTTATTACCTCAACTTGATCTTTCAGATCTACATACATTCAATAATAGATTTATTGTTTATGAGAACAACTATATTTTGTATTCCACAGAATGTTTGAGAACAATGAATCTCCCTCTCAAGGATTAACGCAACTTTCTCAGAGTTCCAAAAATACTATGGAAGAGGACTTTTTAACACTTACACCTAGGACCACCATTCAAGGTCTAAAAGATTGTAAAGAGGTTAGAATCATTTTTTTATTTTTTTATCAAATTTTGTTGTTCACAATAATGTCTTCATTAATGTTTTTTATATTGAAAGGTCACTTACATATTGTTTGGAACAATTAAGCATATTTTGGGTGACAATGACTGGTGGTATACTGCTTGTGTGTGCAATAAAATTGTTTATCCAGATTCCAAGATGTTCTTTTGTGAGAAGTGTAACAAGCATGTTATAAAAGTCTTTCCAAGGTTAACTTATTGTTTATTAATATTAATGTTAATTAAAAACAACATTGTAATTACAACTTTTGTTCATTAATTTTTTTATTCAATTTTCAGATATAGGATTAAGATCCGAGTTATTCACTCTTCCGATTCAACCACATTTGTTCTGTTTGATAGGGATGAAACCACCCTTTTTAAAAAAACTTGTGCTGATATGTTAGACACTCATGATAAGGTATACTCTTCAATATATCCACTTATATATGTACATACACAATTGTTCTGCAAATGATATTAAATTATTTTGTTTTTGTAGATTAATGCTTCTAGAAATTTGCCTAAGGAGTTTGATCAATTAGTTATAAAAGTCTGTTGTTTAAAGTCGAAAGTAGGAACAATCAGAATTTTGAACTTGAGCAGTCTTTCAGAGTGAAGAAAGTATGTGTTGATGATGATATAATTCAAAAGTTCAATGATTCTTCCATGAAATCTGTGGTAAGATATAATTTCCGATGTAATTCGGTAGATTAAAGATTTCACTTATCTTTGTCTTTTTTATAATCTCATTTTTTTTACCTATTTGAAGGATGTTTATGCTGGGAATGGTGAGTTTAGCAGGGAAAAAATGCGTGTAGTCAACGAGTCCACCGTTCATATTGCAGAGGTATAGAAATGATATAAATTTTATTTTTAATGATGTTTCATTTTATTAATTTTATTAATGTTAACAATTTATAACATGTACTGTAGGATTTATTAGTCCGATTTACCAAAGAAATAATTGAGTCTGGATCCCAATCACCTGACCTAATCGAAAATAATCCAACCAATGATGATGCTAACAGTTCACTTAAGAGAAAATCTGGAAAGAAGACTGCATCACTTGACTCCATCGAAGAAGACAATGTTCCATTGAAGCTTCTAAAAAGAAATATTAAGAAGGAAAAACCAGTTAATTGAGATATGATTTTAGTTATTCAATTTCTAGACAATTTTTTTTATGTCTTTCCTTTTGGGACTATAATATGTCTACGCATCGTTTTGTCTTTAATTTCATCTGAACTACAACTTCTATGTTCAATTTGATGATAACTATTATGTGCTTATTGGTTACAATATTTAGAATTATATTTTTTTCATCGTTGGTCCATAAGATATTGTTGACATTTTTAAATTTTGGTCAACAAATATGACTGCCAGCTACATCAAAACTTATCAAAATTGATGTTATTTTGTATCATGATGTAATTAAAGTCATAAACACAAAACTTTTGTGAAAAAGGAATTTATAAATTTCAAGTTAGTATTTATATTCATTTTCATAAATAACATATATCTATTTTTTCTGAAAACAAAATTTATAAATGTTGATTTTTTATATAAATTCCTTTTCATAAATAAGATAAATCTGGCAAAGCAATTATCTGTTGACAAATTTTAAGTTGTCACAACAAAATTGGATGCCATATACAATTTTGAGTCAGTTATCTTTCTATTCATTACTAACTTATTAAATATTCTCCATTAAAATTTTGATATATATATATATATATATATATATATATACAAAAAATTGGAATGAAATATCATATTTTAACTTAGTACGTCGATTTATATTAGATTAATCCTAATATTATATTTTAACTTAGTACCTGATTTATGTTACTGTATTATATTATCGAGATTTTATGTTATATATAAATATCTAAATATCTAAACTTCAGAGGTTGAAATATAGTTGGAAAATTGTTATATATTACATATATTATATTATGATATTTTATAGCATAATAGAATAATTTAATATATCTTTATAATGTTATATTCTCTTTTTAATCGTCTGCTCGTTTGCCAAGGCAGTAATAATTACATTACTGTTTAAGAATCTAATTGTAATCGTCCTGTCTTTTCATGTGTCATTTATCTTCTATAACTATTCATCTCCATTCTACCATCAATATCACACTTAAAGATCAGTTCAATCATATTCCACATTCTTCCAACTCTTTCTCTACTATCACTCTCAAAGTCCAAGCAAATGGAATACAACTTCAATGAAGAAGACGTTATTAATAGAATGAGTAAGTACTAGTTCTCTATTATTCACCTTCAGGATGAGGTACGTTCTTCGTCAATTCTTTTAGACATTTTTCTTTTACAAGAACTCTTCTACTCTTTTTATTTGTGTGACGGATTTCAAATGAATATCCTCATTTTGAGGCTGTTGGTTTTGGGGATCGTGCATTCGCCATTCTTTATGATGACGATCTTGAGCGTCAATGGACTTTAACAGATGTCGAAGGGAATAGACATGTGGTCACTTATAACAAGAATTTACAAAAACCAATGCTAATTGGAGGATGGACTGAATTAAGGCACCTTTATCAACTACACGATTTCCACACTATTTATTTTGGATATGTCGGTCATTCTTGCTTCCACATCACTGTTTTTCCCAGTAAATGCAAACCTTTTTCTATTGCACGGTTTCTTAAAAGAATTGAGGCAGATGAACCCCTTTTCAATGGACTGAAGTTGCATTTCTGCATATTTCTAAATCCAAACCAATGCAATGCTAGCCATCTGTTGAGATTCATTTCAATTACTAAATGGATGTTTATTTGATATTTATATTTATGTTTCCAAATTATTTAAAACATTTAATCCATATATTAAATTGATTATTACTTTATATTTAATTATTTCATTTCATTGAATGTTTTAGGATTTGCCAGCTGATTTTGGCAATTATCTTCGTCAAAGAAGATTTAAATACATTTTTCTTTATGGACCGCGCAAAACAGTCAAGTGCAAACTACTGTTGAGAAATCATCCCAAGAAGTCTAGCAAAATTGGAAGTGGTTGGAAGGAATTTTGTACTGCTCGTGGATTTCATCAAACTATTGACTTGGTGTTTGAAGTTGATCACATGAAAAGCAATTAGAATGTCAAAGTGCTTACATATTGTAATTTTTAATTTACAGTTAGTTTTTTGGTGTTATTTGGAACTGCCGAGTATAAATAGTTTTGATTTTATGTCTGCTACTTATGTAGTTGTCAACCTACAATTTTTATATTTTCAGCAATGCATATGTATAGTTCTATTTTCTTATCAATGAAATTTCTTTGAAGCTTCTCTCAAATTCTATGAATGCAAATAGAAATTTAATTAAACATTGATTTAAAGTGAGACATGTTATGGTATGATATTCATAAATAAAATAATTTAGTTTTATAATTGAAATGAAATATATATGATGGTATTGAAAGATGAAAAGTTGGACGATGGATTTTGGTCTGTTCTATATAATTATTGTATATTTCATTCCTATATTAACATATAAGCAATATTAATTGAACTTCTTTTAATGTAAATATTCAACTTCAATTCCGATTTATGTTTCTGTTGTCTGTTATTATATTTTTAATACTTATGTATCAGATGTATGGATGTATGTTGCTTTAGTATGTGCATACACTGATTGTATGTTATCATTTTCACACATAATGAGGTTAAAATTGCAGATACTTCCTATGAAATAGTCCTCTTTGTTGTACTATATATAGTACTGCATAAAAAAGACGTCTTATTGTACCTACATAAAAAGAAAATGTTTTGTTAGTTGCAAGAACAAATCCACTCTGAAAGAAGTGCTATATATATGAATGATTCTGATCTATTAACACTCAGCACTGCATGCTCTTTCTATTTTTAATCTTTGTCTACTGCTAAAAACTTTTTGTACTCTTACAAGTGCTTCCTATTATAATTACAAATATTTATGTTTCCACAATTGTGATTAGAGGTACAATCTACCCAAAAAAGTTTAACAAAGACATTTACGAATATAGTAATAAAACAGTAAACAATTTTGCATCCATTGAGTCAACTTATCTTTGTTTTTGCTTCTTCCATTGTAACCTTTGAAAGTATTCCATATTTTTTTGGTACTGTAATGGAGCAAAACGATTGTAAAAATGCAAGGCTGAGAAGGAAGCTGGTGATACAACAAAGGTTCAACGCAAGAAGTAATCAAGATTCATGTAAGTGTCTAACATCTTACTTAAAGCATTTATCTTCACAAATTCTTCATCAAACATTTATTTACAAATCATGCATTTCTATCTTTGTATGTTTTTTTATGTTGCAAATGACAAAGAAGAGAATGCAAGAAAGAAAACTAAATTTGCAAACCATCCATCTCAAAGTAACAAAATTTCAAGATTTCTTTTTATAATTATATTTGTATATGTATGTTTTGGATTGTAACTTGACAACACAGATGCAAAATCAAACATCTTTGTTGTTTTAATCACAGATCAAACAACTGAATTTGAAAAATCATTTCAGAAAAATATACACAGGAAGCCATTACAAGAGTTGAATATTAGTAAGTATTCTTTTTTTAAGCTATCTCTTTACATATTGTTGTTAAATGAATCACTGAAGTATTGTTGTTTATTGTTTTAATGACAATGCTTCTATAATAATCCTTTTTCAGATGTTGACAACAACAACAACAACCTTCAGAATATGAATTCAATATTTCATAGAGAAATTGGTCAGTTTTCAAGTTCTTCCAATACTTTATTTCAACATGATTTTTGAATAATATTAATTCAGTCTCACTTTAAACTAAGCTTCATTTCAATGCAGTACCTGACAACAATATATCAAGTTGTTCAAGTACTTTATTTCAACAACAAATCCAAAAAAATTGTATCACTTCACAATCTGCAGCTTCTACTTTAACATACAATAGTCCTTTCAGTATATTTCTACATTCATCTTAATATCTTATATACCTATTGTAATTAGATGAAACTGACGAATTTTAAATTTATATCAATGTTTTTGAATGACTACCACTAACACAAAAAATTCTTTTAACGTCCAATATTTTCAACCTTTGACGTCTGCTCAGACATCGACATCGTACTAGGTGACGTTGAAATAACGTCAGAAAACAAAACAGACGTCACTTAACGTCGGGGCAATAGGGGTCCGACGTTATCCAACGTTAGGACCAAAAGCAACAGACATCAATTTTCGCACTAAATGGAGCTAAAAAACAAAGCAATTTGACTTCTGTTGGGCTCTGACAGACATTAAATAATGTCGGCCATAATAAGCTCAGACGTTAAATAATGTCTGTTAGAGCACCACCAAATGTCAAACTGCTCTGTTTGTTTTTTAAATTTGATTGTTTTTACAACATTCCCACACCTAAAAATCAGCAAATTCCCAAAACAGTTTCATAATAATTTCAGCACAATTCTGAAGTTACAGTTATATCTAATAACACTTAAGTTTCAACATATATTCTAAACTAATATACACAATTCCCATGAATCTTCTTGCTTGTTACACTAAACATTACAAATAAAATAAACACATATTAAAGTCATAAGTTGACATACAGAAATTAATAACTTTAAACTAAATGAGTTCTAACCTTTGGATATAATACTTTAAGTTGTTGGCCTCTAGGCTTACTCACAATTCTAATGAAATTTTGGAAACATAAAACATATGTTAGTTTTTATAACTAAGTAGATACATAGGTTAGGATTGAAAAAAAAAATCATACTTACTCTTGTAACATGTTTTTCAAAGCAGGTGGAATCTTCTTATGGCATAAATAAAACCATACAATTGTGCATTGTCTTGGAATGATGACACGTAGTTGCCAATGATACATACCATCAATCACAAGTACTTAGCAGAAATAATTAATCATACTTCATAAAATATTACTAGAAAAAACACATACGCATTAATGTATGGTGCAAAGTAGATCTCTCTATTTGACTCAACCATCCATGTTTGCAAATAAAGTTTGATGTGGTCATGTGAGTTTCCCGAAGGTTGAATGGTTTGAGGTTCAATGAATCCATAGATGGAAGATCGACCTTGGTCCACAATGAATCCATAATAAATATACATACATAAAATAAAAATTAATGCAACAATAATATTAAAAAATCAAATACAATTAGTCTAATTTTACAAATAACAATAAATATAATTTTATTTCGTAATTTTACAAATATTATTATAAAAATTCAATTAAAAAAAGAAATAGGCCAAAAAAAATAGTTTAAGATAAAAATTATAATTGCAAATAAAAAAATACAAACAATTATATACATACATTGAAAAAGAGATAACAAGCAAAATAATCTCAAAACAATGCAAAGAGGGATGAAAACACACAATATTCGGTTGAAAACGCCTAAAATCAATCCACAATCAAATCCCAACCAGTTTGGTGGTGAAAAATGTTCGAAACTCACCTAGAGGAGGTCAGAATAATGGTCACCGACGGAAAGAATCGCGAAACACCGCAAATGGGGATGAAAACGGAAAATATTTGGTTCAAAACGCCTAAAATCAATCCATAATCAAATCCCAACAAGTTTGGTGGTGAAAAATGTTCGAAAATTACCTAGAGGAGCTCAAAATGGTGGTTACTGACGGAGAAACTTCACGAAAAATTGGTGGCGCAATGAAATAGTTAGGGTTTCTGCGTTTAGTGCAGAGAAAACGCAAAAAATTGACGTCGGGGTTGCGTGGTTTGACGTTACTTAACATCGGTGCAGAGGGGTCAGACGTTAAATTAAGTCAGGGCAGAGTGAGTCAGACGTTAAATTAAGTCGGGGGCAGAGAGCTCAGACGTTAATTTTTACATAACGTCGGGGTACTGTGGGTTAGACGTTAAATTACGTATGTGTTGGAATGGGCAGACGTTAAAAAAGTCAAATAATTTACAAAAATACCACCGATCATTTTTAACGTGGGACTTTTTCTGGACAGACGTTATATGGATGACGTTATAAGTCTTTTTTGTGTTAGTGTACAGTTCTTAACAATAACAGTCAGAGAAATTATGGACAAAATAATTACAATTGCAATACAGGTAAGTAGGTTCTTATTCATATATAACGATATTCATACTCACAATGCCAATGAAGGTAGGACAATTGTTTTCTGCTCTTTTGCATAGGTGGCAAATCTGAGGTTCTAAATGATTCGCATTCTGTCTCTAATAATAAAGTTGTCAAATATCCTTTTCAAGTCATACAATCACTTCAAAACAGATTCAATCTTGATGATGAAACAACAACACAACATAATTGTTCAGACACAACAAATGATGATTCAACAACGATAATAGATGAAGGTAATTCATATATTAAACTTATTGATGTCAATAAAAAAAATTTTGAAATCATGAATTAATTTTCATTTTACTAATATTGAAGCAGATACTACAAGTACAACAACTACAAACGAATTGTATTGCAAAGGAGAGTTACAAGGTACAGAATCTCACACAAAATTGTATATAACTGTAGATAAAAAGATATGCATTTCATGCTAATGATTTTTAATGATGTTCAGAACTTCTCAATATTAGAGAACCTTGCTTGGAATGCCAATACTATAAAGCTGAACTTTGGTATGAAGAAAGAGTAGAAAAAATGTAACACCTCAAAGGAAGTTCAATTCTCATTGTGTTATCAAAAGGGAAAAGTGCAAATTCCACTATTAAACAAACCACCTAATCTTCTTGAAGGTTTGTTAAATGGTGAAGATCAGAGAAGAAAATCATTTCTACAAAACATAAGAGTATACAATAACATGTTTTCATTTACTTCAATTGGTGGTAAAATAGATACTTCAATGAACAATGGTTCTGCTCCACAACAATTTATTCTTAATGGACAGAACTATCACCGTATTGGCAGTTTATTGCCAGAACATGGATCAAAGCCAAAGTTTGCACAATTGTACATATATGATACCGAAAATGAAATGAGTAACAGAAAGAAGCATTTCAGGTCAGTGAATATATGAACTAATTTGGTTATATGAAATATTTAAATACATTTGTTGACATGTATTCTCTTTATTATGTTTTAGGTTAAACACCAAGGAATCTGTTATAGATGAATCATTTGTTGCTGATTTGATTCAAATGATTGACAATCACAATGTTCTTGCGAAATCTTTTAGAAGAGTAAGAGATTTGTCACTGGAACATATGGAATCAGATTTCACGCTAAAACTATTTAGAGGCAGAAACAAAGACCGTAAAGTCTACAACACACCTTCATGTGATGAAATAGCTGCACTAATAGTTGGTGATTTTGACAATATGGACGTAGGCAGAGATATAGTGGTAAAAAAATGTTCTGGTGAATTAACAAGACTGTATGAAACTCACACAACTTTCATTCCACTGCAATATCCTCTCATGTTTCCATATGGAGAAGATGGTTATTAAGAGGATATCCCAATAAGAGAATCTCATTCAAGAACTAAATCCAGGGTAAGAATTAGAATTTCTTTGCGAGAATTTATTGCATTTAGAATACAACAAAGATCTATAGAAGTAGGAAATATTGTGAATGCATGCAGATTGTTCCAACAGTTTCTGGTTGATTGTTATACAATGGTTGAAGCAGAACGGTTGTCTTTCATCAGAGCTAATTAGAAGTTAATTCGCTGTGATATTCTTAATGGATTACAAGAGGCTGTTAATAGAGGAGAGACAGATCCTTCTTTAATTGGAAGACGTATTGTCTTGCCTGCTTCATTCACTGGTGGTACCAGATACATGTTCAACAATTGTCAAGATGCTATGGCAATTTGTAAAAAAATTTGGATATCCTGATTTGTTCATTACTATAACATGCAATGTGAATTGGAGTGAAATAAGAGAATTTGTCTTAGCGAAAGGGTTATCAGCTTTAGATAGACCCGATATTGTATGTAGAGTCTTCAAAATGAAGCTGGATGAAATGATGACAGATTTTAAAGAAAAGATTGCTTTGGAAAAACCACTGCAGGTATGTTATATATGAAATAATATACATTATATAAATGTTTATTAAATTAAATTCTGACAACTATTTTTATTATTTATTTATATATGTAGGAATGTACACAGTAGAATTCCAAAAAAGAGGTTTACCTCATGCACATATACTTTTATGCAAATTGAAGAATTCAACTGATATTGATAAAGTAATATCAGCTGAATTGCCCAATGCGGATTTGTACCCCAAATTGGAAAAAGTTGTCTCAAGTTACATTTGTTGATATAATTCACCTTGCATGAAGGAAGATGTTCTAAATTTTATCCTAAAAAATTCACATCTTCGACTTCAATTAATGAAGAAGGATATCCATGCTATAGAAGACTTGATAATGGTGAGAAGAATGGAATTAAGTTGGACAATAGAAGTGTTGTTCCTTACAATCCACCACTTCTAATGAGGTATCAACCTCATGTCATTACAGAGTATTGCAACAAGACCAATTCAATAAAATATTTGTTCAAATATGTGAACAAAGGTCCTGACAGAGCTACTCTTAAAATAAGCAATAACTCTGCACAGTCTGAAAAATCAACCATTATTGATGAGATCAAAAGCTATTACGATTGTAGGTATCTATCACCATGTGAAGCCGCTTGGAGAATATTTGCTTTTGACATCCATCACTGATGGCCTCCTATTCAGAGATTGACATTTCATCTTCTTGGCCAACAATCAGCTTTGTTTAAAGATGATGATGATATTAATGTGGTCTTCAATAGATACGAAAATGCTAACACAATGTTTCTAGCTTGGTTTGAGGCTAACAAAGTTTATGAGGAAGGAAAAGAATTGACTTATTCATAATTTTCAAGCAAATTTGTGTGGTTTGCCAAAGAAAAAGAATGGAAACCAAGGAAGAAAGGCTACAACATTGGTAGACTTACTTATATTCCTCTTGGGTTTGGAGAACTTTATTATTTGAGGATATTACTGACCATTCAAAAAGGTTGTATTGATTATGAAAGCATTAAGACCATTGATGGCAAATATTATGAAACATACCAAGAAGCTTGCTATGTTTTGGGATTGTTGGCTGACGACAAAGAATATATTTATGCAATAAAAGAAGCAAGTGAATTTGCTTCTGGGTATCAACTTAGAAGATTATTTGTTACTTTGTTGTCGATGAATACAATTTCTAAACCAGATATAGTTTGGAATTCTATTGGAGTATCTTATGTGATGGAATTTTGTACCAAAAAAGAAAGGAGATGAACTTACCAAGTATTTTATGTTGTTATTTATTTAATTTGCTATAGATATAAATTTTAATTGCATTATTTACCTCATGTAGGTCTTGAAATTCAGACTGCTGAATTACAAAAAATATGTCTGTTGGAAATACAGGAAATGCTAATGTCAAATGGTAGAAGTTTGAAAGATTATCCTTCATTACCTCAACTTGATCTTTCAGATGTACATACATTCAATAATAGATTTATTGTTGATGAGCTGCAATATAATAAAGAAGAGATGGCGAAAGAACATGACAGTTTGTTTAAAGCACTGAATGATGAACAAATTCATGTATATCAGGATATCATGACAGCAGTTCTTTCAAAGAAGAGAGGTTTCTTTTTCTTATATGGCTATAGTGGTATAGGGAAGACTTTTATGTGGAAGACATTGTCAGCTGCTCTAAGAAGCCAGGGCATGATTGTTTTAAACGTAGCATCAAGTGGAATTGCTTATTTATTACTTCCTGCAACACTCTACCTTTTGCATCCCACTATTAATTAATGATGAATCAACTTGCAACATAGCACAAGGTAGTCTCAGAGCAAAACTTCTTATGGCAACCAGTTTGATTATCTGGGATGAAGCACCAATGATGAATAGAATGTGCTTTGAGGCATTTGATAGAACACTAAGAGATATTATGCGAAATGTTGATGATGCCAATA
>Ga0214545_1008513_pt1 | contig 16304 bp, 11 predicted proteins | sample CNSS4metaG_FD_160064 | JGI IMG/M metagenome (GOLD analysis project Ga0214545, IMG submission 160064) | Root nodule microbial communities from cowpea collected in UCLA plant growth center, Los Angeles, California, USA - CNSS4 | ecosystem: Host-associated > Plants > Roots > Nodule | place: USA... | reverse complement strand
CACACATCCCTCAAATCGGCGCTCTCTAATCAGCTTCAATACATACAATGGAACACGATAAATTTTACAATCTGCGCTCCCTAATTCACATTAACAGTACTATCCCTACAAACGAACATGCCCTTAAGAATGAATCCAATAAAGTGATTTTGATTGATAGAGACCCTAGAAAAAAAATAAGAGACAGACAAAAAAGAAAGAATAAAAAAGGAAAAGGTTTTCTTGACTATCTAACACCCTTACAATATTTGATGTTAACTATTTTAAACGTAAAAAGCTGAGTAATTGAAATCTAAGGGAAAGAAAAAGATTGAATTTGAATGAAGTTTAGAAAAAAAGTAAACATTGATTATATTTAGACAAAGCGTAAGTGAGTCCCCAGAAGAACAAACATCACACTTTATTTTTTCTTTTTGTGTAAGAATGGTTTGAAGTTGTCATCGTTTTTATGCATGCAGGTGAAGGCCTACATAATAGATATCCTGAAACGAAGCTCGGGAATATGGGCATCAGAACTCGTGTCCAACCTAGACGTTTTCTGGGACAACATCGAATCATCACTCTCAAAATCTTCACCTGCTTCCTATTTCTTGCCTCTGCAACAATTTCTCTTCACTTTCCTCTGCAAAGTTCTGGCAGGTGCAGACGCTTCTCGTGACCCCAAAATCGCAGAGTCAGGCCACATCATGCTTGATCGATGGCTTGCCCTTCAGCTCCTCCCCATCACCAGCATCGGCATTCTCCAACCCTTGGAAGAAATCTTCCTCCATTCCTTCGCTTACCCTTCCTTTCTCGTTAGTGGAGACTACAACAACCTCTACAACTTCGTCAAGCAACAAGGTCATCCTCGTACCACATCATACTTCTAATTTAATGTTTCTCGTACTTTTAATGTTCATGCAGTGATGAAAATAACGTAACAGGGAAGGATACCATAAACAGAGGCGAAATCGGGTTCGGGTTGACCCAAGAAGAGGCGATCCACAACCTACTCTTCGTGCTAGGGTTCAACTCCTTCGGGGGCTTCACCATTTTCCTTCCAGCTTTGTTTGGTGCCATAGCGAAAGACCCCGCGTTGCAGGAGAAGCTGAAGAAGGAAGCCAGGGAAAACGGCGGCTCAACGTTGAGCTTTGACTCCGTCAAAGAGATGCCTCTGGTCCAATCGGTGGTGTACGAAACGCTGCGTATGAGCCCTCCGGTTCCGCTGCAGTTCGGTCGCGCCCGAAAGGACTTCCGTTTGACTTCTCACGACTCCGTTTTCGACGTGAAGAAGGGGGAGTTGCTATGCGGCTTCCAGAAGATCGTTATGAGAGACTCTCTCATCTTCGACGAACCGGACCTCTTCAAACCGGACCGGTTCACGGAGGAAAAAGGGGCCAAGTTGCTGGACTACTTGTACTGGTCCAATGGGCCTCAAAGTGGGTCACCCACTCTGTCCAATAAACAGTGCGCCGGCAAGGACGTTGTCACCCTCACTGCGGCCTTGATTGTGGCTCACCTCTTTCGCAGGTACGATTCCATCACCGGCGATGGAGGTTCCATCACTGCCCTTCAAAAGCCTAAGTGAACTCAAGGCTAAATTTGTATTTCCACGTGGAGATTGTACTTGATCTATTCACACACGTGCTGAGAATGATATATTTTTATCCAAGAGTTTAAATGCAAGATTATGCTACTCTTTGGTCCACAATTATCTATCTTTTTTATCTTTTTAATCTAATGATTATGGAAAGTCACATCAACCCATGAATGCCATTGGATCTGGTGAGCAAAGTTCAGATCTTCAACCTTTTGTATGCATTAGTAAGTACATCCTCTGATTTTGATCCTTATCCCACTTCACAAATTCTCATTAATTAAGACACTAAGCACTTCTTATAAAAAGAAGAAAACCTAGCACTTACAGGTTACCATGTTTAATTTCTATGCATTTCAATTATAAAAGTTTTCATTTTTGTGATTTTGAAATGATTGTATTATGATAGGTTAACAAATTTTATATTTAATTTATAAAATTATTTTAAAATTTTAAATATATTTATTTTAACGTGTTACAAAATTATTTTAAAATTTTATATTTGAATTTATAAAATTGTTATTTTTAAACCAATTATAAAGATGATTGATATATAATGTTATATAAATATTTGAAATATAAATTTATCAATCTATATATTTAAAAATTTAAAATAAAGTTTAAATAAAATTTAATGTAAAATATAAATTTAAATAAACTTAAAATTGTTCAAAATATGTAATAAAAATATCATTATAACATTTATATAAAAGTTAAATTTGCTCTTAATTTGGAAGATGAAATTAAAAATTTTAAAAATTTTGAAACTGAAATGAAATTAAAATAACAAATATATGAATTAAATTGAGATTCAAACATTAACTTAACAAATATCATCATAAGTGACACGATATTGACATGACACGTCACATAAATAATTTTTCAAAATAAAAAAAAAATAAAAATAAATGAAGGGGTGACCTTGACACATACTTAACGTGGTTAACACCATGCTAACGGAAATGACCTAATTGTTCACATTTTCAAAAATATGGACCTATTTGAGTCTAAACAATTTTGGAGACTTATTTGAGATTTTGATACAAAAACGTTGACCATTGAAATATTTTAACTTTAAGATTTCTAAAAACATTTGACTTTGTGAGGTTTTTCTTAAAGAAAAATACTATTTGGCATCAATGAATTATGAACAAGATATCATTTTTAATCTAAAATCTTAAAACAATAAATTTGTGAGTCATTCTATCATGTGGCGGATTTTAGTCAAAAAGTTTGAAAGTGCCAAAATAATACATTCAAATTTTATATATTTAATTATTATTAATAATATAACAAAAGTATATATAATTTAGTATTGAAATTCTTGTATGTTTTTCCTTGCGAAAATTATAGTTTTAAAATTATATTCGATATAGAACTCCTTTGAAATTAGTTTTTCTAATTCAAAAGAATTAATATGAAATTTTCCACTTATAATTTTTTGAATTTTAAGGAATGGTTCTCTAATTCAACAATTGAGTTCCTAGTATCATGCTTGAAAATAGATGAAGTAAATTTATATTATTTTTATCTTCAAAGGTATCTTCTCTTTTATCACTTTACAAAAGTGAATTTATTATTTTATTTTTCATCAATATACCTATTTAAAAAAAATTAAGACTAAAAAATAATTTATCAAAATCTAATAAAAAATTGAGATAGATAAGAAAAATTGTTTTCCTATGTTAGGTTTTGTCACCTCTGAAAATACTTTACATTATTTGGTTCGTTAATCAATTGTTTCAATTCATTCTTTCATAAGCAACAATTGCTTAATTTTAACAATTCTATTTTATGGCATCTTAAATTTGTTTTTAAAATTAAATACTATAAAATATAATATATATTTTAAATATATAACATTAAAATTTGATTCTTATAAGGCAATGTGAATGTATTTTAAAGGATAAAGTATAATAACCGTGAAGATCATAATTAACCTTAAATTATTTTGTTAAGTGTACTTGTTTTTAACACAATTCTTGTTAGTTAACTGTTGCAAACGCCCTTTATTTTCTAATTTGGTTTCCTTCATTTTTAAAAGAATATCCAAATCTTTAAGAACAAACTTAAACATGAAGGTTCACTTTAGATGATACAATATGCAATCATAACTATAAAATTTATAAAAAAATAAAATAAAGTGCATAGTGCTTGATATATTATTGATTTGACATATTCCCAAATTCCCCTGAAGTTCATTTTTTTTGGCAACTTTGATAAAATGATTGGTGATAATTCTTTCGATAGAATTTAAGTCCATATTTATGTAAGTTTATTTTTGACAAGAAAAAAGTAATATAATTGCTTATTGGCAATTCCAGATAAGCCATATAACAAGTCTTCCCTTTCATACTCCCTCCATCTTAATGCCAAATCTAAACCTGACCGTGAAACACACAAAGTTTGGTGCAATGCATTTTATAATACAGGACTTGTTTGAACAATTCTAAAAGCAATTAGACAAAGATAAAATAAGTTTTTTCTACAAGTTAAAAAGAATTGATGTATAATTAAAATATCATTTTCTAAGAGAGCTAATACAAAATAATTTCTATAAACTAGTTTATGTATACATCAATTTTACCTTATGGAAGACTAACTCTAATATTTATGAAGAAATTTATCCAAATATGTCTGCATAAATCCTTCTATTAATAACTAATCCTTCCTCAGTGCATAAACAATTAGGTGGCCTACTTCCAGTTAGGTTAAATGCACACCTTAGGCAAACAAAAATGCTATCTCTGTTGTTCAATGCTATATTTCTAGAATAAGCTACAGTCAGAATCGGCTTTCAAACCAGAACTTTCAGAAACAAGTAGTCACACAATTTTGTTATGTAAGAAGTTTGTCACAAAAACCTAACACTTTCCAGCTTTCAATTGTCTTAAATACTTAGTAAGTACCAAAAATGGAGGTTAGAAATACAGCAACATCTGTATTGTGATTTTACAGTTTTGACTCTATGGATATACCAGAATTATATGGAACCTATGATGATTTGCTACTACCCCAACTATATATATAACTTCCCTTTCAAACTAGTATGCAATAACTACATGTAGGTCACACCAGTTTAAGCAGACTGCAGTTTCCCTTTAGAGTGAGAATTAGATTTGGCAAGACCTTCTTTCCATCCTTTATGACGAGCCCTGAGTTCCCATAGTGCAGAGAGCTTCTTCTGAGCCACTAAGGCCATCTCAGACTTTTCCCTGGCTTCCTCACATGTCTCCATTCCTGAATTACACTTGTCTGCTTCTTTTTGATACTGAGATGCAATCTTCTTAGATTCCAGCAGAGCCATGTCAGCACGATGCTGATTTTTCAAAGCTTCAGTTTCCCGGAGATTTAGTTCTTCTGACAGTAGCTCTGCAACATTGTTTTCGGTGTCTCCATCCACCTTTGGATCGTGCTTTGCACAATCTAAATCACAATTCAATTAATCAAGAGAAGAAACAGCAGTTGGTAAAATGATCTGGATATGAAAAACAGACACAGGAAGAGCATGTTCTGATGACACAGCTGTAGGCAAAATAAAAATTCTGTCCTCATCTTCATGCAGACAAATATCCAATACAAGAGTTTGTTTGAATAAATTTATATAAAAATACTCATAGGAAAAATGAAGAAAGTGTTTTCATGAACTCTAAATTAACTTATGAATAACTTCATCTATAAAAATTCCTTCATGTTAACTTCATAACCATTTCCTATTAGTGATGAAAATGATGCATCACACCAAACCTTGGATAACATGTCACTCAAGCAAGTTTGTACCTTTATTTGAACACAATATATATTATGTGTTGCTTCAGAGAAAATTGTTTGCAACACTAGCCGAGTACCTTTGTTTAGCACGGTGGAATACCAGGTTGACATAAATCAGAATTCTATATTATATACCACAAAATCTTTGAATAATAGGTTTATCAAACAAAAATGAATCAAATTTAATAAAGGGAAAACACACAAAAAGACACATGAGATTTCAGATCCTGATAGTTCACCCAACCTAAAAGGAAACGAGTGAGAGTAACTATGTAACTTCGGCTCTTGTCATCATACAGATATGCTTAGATTCAATCATAGAGAGGTCACGATAATAAAGAAAGGTTTACTCATGCACAGTACATCAACTGAGATATTTCACAGGAATTCATTGAGGAAACCAGAAACCAACCTTCAAACGAAGAGTTGCTAAGCCCTGCATAAATACAGATAAAGAAACTGGAATAAGCACATGATTGACTTGGTGTGCAATCAAGAGAAAGCAACTACAATCATAATGAAACAACAGTCTTCAATTGGAACCGCAATTGCTTTGACATCACATACAGAACTAAATAATTTACAAATTTATTTAAGATAAGCAAGCAAAAGCTTTACAAATGTTTCAAGGCTATTGTGCTTAGGTTAGTATTTATTAAGACTATAAATAGACTAAGCAATGCTACTTTTATTGCGAGTTTCATGGTGAATGCTATGTGACAACCACATATAACCAAGCAAAAGGGGACACTGGTAATCATTATATGCCACTTAACAAGTCCACATAACGTCCCGTGATGCAAATTAAGAGACCCAAAACACAGTTTATCCCAGAAGTAACAGTAATAATGAAATAAAGAAAAGAAGAAGAAGAAGCAGATCTAAATTGGAAGCACATGAGTGATGAAAGCAGTTATTTTGAAGATTTTGAATGCAGAAAAGGAAAAGGGTAAAAGGGGTGGAATTGAATTAGAGAGAAAGTATATACCTTGGGGAATGGAAATGATGGGTTGGGAAGAGCAATCACAGACGCAGGGAGTGCAAGAAGAAGAAGAATGGTTGATGAGTTCGATGAGGTGCCAGTAGAGAGGGGGACCCACTATGTAGCCGGCAATGGACAGCGCCACCACCCACAAACCAAACCTCACCACAACGCCACCGCAATTCATCTCTCTCACAAACTCTGCACTCTGAATTATGCTGTGCAGAAAAGAGTGAAAGAAGAGAGAAATTGAAGTCGGCAATGGTAGACAAACACTTTAAAAACCTCCTCTTTTTTTTCTTCTTCTCCTTCACTCTTCTTCTTCTTCTTCGCTTCCTCCTGTATTTATTCTTATGCGTCTCATTTAATTCTTTAATAAATATATTTTTATCTTATCGTAGTACTAAAATATATTTAGAAAAGTGACTTTATTTCAACACATTCTCACAATAATAAAAAAAAAAAGAAAGAAAAATTGTATGAATATCTTACGTTGTTGTTTTTGGGCTAGTTTTTTTTTTTCGTTGAATATCGTTGTCTCTGTGTTGTTTATTTAATATCTTTTGGACTTTTTAAGAGACATTGGTTGTTCCACCACCAGGCCTAATTAAGTTTCTGTTACACTTGCATTTTGGATATTAAAACTTCTGTGCTCTCCTAACTAACTTATCAAAAATTTTATATTAAGTTTAGGTTTTAATTTTATACTATTAAATTTAAAATTTCTTCTATGTGTAAGAAAGAACAAATGAAAGGGATTACGTTCATATGCTTTCTTCTCTTTTATTGCGAGAACTATATATCATGTGTTTAAATTGCAGGAAAAATATATAAACATATTTTTATGATAAATTCAGTTTCTCTAAAATGAAAATTTTATTATGTGATAATTATTAAAAAATAATGATTAAGATGGCCATAAATATGTGTGCATGATATAAATTACAAAGTTCTTAAACTTTTGACTATTAATTAATTTTCCAATCCTTTAAAGAATACATCTTAATTTTTATTCATGACTCCTCATTAGTTTAAATCTCTTAAGCGTTTTTCCTTAGAAAAAAAATTCCAACCATCATACTAAAACTGATGATTTGTGCTGGTGGCCAATTCAAACAAAAATAATCATTGTGGTAAAACTTAACAATGATTAAAATAAAAAGAAATATAATAAGATAATTAATGGAAACAAACATATCTGACTATAGTAAAAACTGTAATAAAACTTAACTTAATTACTGTATCAATTACTGTGTTCTAACAATTGAACCATACAATGAGAAGAATATGAAGTAGAAAAATACAATAAAACAAGAAAAATTAGATAACGAATTCCAGAATTTAACTCTCATCTTGTACTCTCTGATTTGATTTAGTGTGGAACATTATTAATGTCCAATAATAAACCACATATACAAGATATGAGTCAGATTATAGAAATCAAAATATCATTATTATTCTAAAAAAGTAAAATAACAGATCATCTTAATAAGCTCTGCAAAAGTACACGAAAAGGAAAGTCAAGAGCACTGACTTGCATACGGTGGATAAGGGAATTCCATATTTTCCTTTGCCAAATAAACCTTTGAAAAATGGCCAGTAGCACACAACCAAAATAGAACAGCAAAACACTTCTCCTATGCCAGATCCATCACCATTTCTAACAGGTGTTTCCCATCCCAACAACTTGGTAACCAGTGCTATGAGTTGAATAAGCAAAATAGTTGTGCCAGGCACAAAAATTGGAGAATTGTTGAAAGTGAATCTACCGTTGTTTTCGTTAGCACCCTCGTTGGATGATGGTTGCTCTTTTTTTGTTATTTCAAACACATTATTATCTGATATTTTGAATAGCTTAAGTAGGACGTACAAAAATCCAAAAAACCAAGCATTCGTGGTGGTTATCCTTGCCATTCTTTGACTGTTCCACCATGTTCGCATTGACAACCCTGTTCTCAAGTACTCTACAAGAGTAGTTATGTGGTAAATCACAAACATAGTCACAAGAATCCATTGTCCAAGTTCCTGCCGACCATTGAAACAGCGAGAAAAATGTGCATTTAGTAAGTAATCGGATATGATGTAATATTTTGAAATTTATGTAACTATCTTTTTACAACATTCAAAGAAAGCACCAAGTAACCAATAAAAGTAGGTTGATGGAAGAATAAGAGATTGTTTAAATGTTAAAGGTTCTAAATCACGATTATGATGACGTTTGTACTCACTTATATAATATAAAATTTATTTTATTTTTAATTGATATGAGATTTTTAGCACATTTATTACCTCAAAATATATACATCTAGAACATGTAACTAGATTATATGATAAGTCCTATAAATAATAAATCTTAGTAATACAGACTTGAAATAACTTAAATATCATCCTGAAGAGACTTAGTCATCCTGAATAGACTTAGTGTTTAACTTAACCCTATAAATTCGATGTAAAGTAAGTTTTGATCTCAATAAACTTTAAATTCATCGTATTTCTAGTCGAGATATTTGATATCAATAATTATATTACAAAATCGTGATACTATCTTCAGGATTATGCTAGCTAAACTTCTGACTCTGAAGTAGATTTATATTTTATGAAAATTGAAATTTAATGAGTCAATATGAATAAACATGACTGTATCTATGAGTTTGAAATGTGCATGTGATCTGAGTTCATACCTTGGGCAAGAAAGTAGAGTTGTTGATGATGCAATAAGCAGGGAGAAGAGTGTAGCATATTTCAGGAACAGATCGTAAGCCCCAAGTGATTACCCAAAGATAGCCCAAGCACTGTCTGAATTGGAGGTTACCAAACAGGGTTAAAAAAATTGGATTGTTTTTGCTTAGGAGAATATCAAGCAACCCTGAGGTCCATCTCTTTTGTTGACTCATTACATTTATCACATCTTGAGGTGAACAACCCATAAACGGTATAAGCTCTGGTGAACAAGTTTCAGATCTCCAACCTTTTGCGTGAATTTTCAGTCCTGTAAGTGCATCTTCTGATGTTGATCCATACATCCAACCCACCTAATTAACATTTTTTTCAACTACTCAAAATTAACACTAATCACCAAAAAACTTAACTTTTTCAACAACAAATTATCTTTTATTTACATTTTTTTTTGTTTGATTTGGTGAATACTTATTTTCTCTTTTGCTTACCTGTTTACCCCAAGCAGTGCCGTAGTCATATTCACAAGTACCAACTTCTTTCGCTGCCTCAACATTTTTCCAAATATTATTATTAGAAGCCAATGTCTTCCCTTCCAAAGCATTAGTAGCTGATTCCACAAACCTCTTTGAACTTCCAAATATTCTTTCCTTTTCTGAGAGTTTCCCTGCGCACACATTTACATTGGAACATGTATATCAGATAAATATCATTTCTAAAATTGAAGTTTCTTATCAGTTGATAAACATATGAAGATCTTTTGAAACTCAGGATGAGTATAACAATGTTATAAACGATAACAGTGAAATCAAAGTACCATCAGTGATGTCATCATGCTTCTTTCCATTTCGAATGTGATGATCAGGAGAAAGGCCATAAATTACTTGTCTTCTGTGCAAGCAATTTGTTCCTACGTAAAATATTCCTTGGATCCCTGCTAACCCACCACCTAGGTACTGCATTACACAAAAGGAGATTGTGTTAACTTCATTTTTTATCAGTAAATTTTAGTTGTTAGTATTTTGGCTTAATTACTGTTTCAGTCCTCTAATTTGTTGGCAAATTTCAAAATGGTCCTTCTATTATTCAGAGTCTCAATTTAGTCCTCAAGTTTTCAAAAGTGACTCAATTTAGTCTTCAAAGTTAACAGCGTGAAAATGAATAACGGAATAGTGACATGGCTGTTTTACTCTGTCTCACTTCGAATTACGTGGCTCGTTACACTGTGCTTATGTGAAAGGTGAATTGGATTGAATGTAATTAGGGTTATTAATATTGGAATTAGGAGTAGGGGTGAAAAAGATTTGTCGAGGCATTGCGTTGGTGTGAGGAAATGGGAGCAGCATCAATTTCGTTCTTGGGGTTATCATCTGTAACCGGAATCGTGGAGCATATTCTAGGTTAGTTGTGCTTAGAATTTTATGGCTTGTGTTTTAGGGTTTTGTGGATTTTGGGTATAGGGTATAGGGTATAGGGTTTTGATTTTGGGGGTTTTGGGTACAACAACCTCTCCACATTGACAAATGGAGACACACCCAACCCTTTCCACCCACCACCAAGAGAAGACACACCACGAATTTCATTGGGTAAACAAGTGCAAGACTTACAGGAGTTGGCTTCGGACATGTCTCTCAACAACAAAATCTGGGGCCAAAATAATTAGAAGAATGTTGTGCAGCAACGTAGCGGAGGAGAAGAATGAATTTAGGATGCTGGAAAAAATTTAGGGTTTCATGATTTCCATTTCAAAACAAAGTTAAACCTTTTCAACATATGTCACGTCAACTGCTCTTGCCTCTTAAAAACGTTGACACGTATCAATACAACTGTGCCACCTCACTACTGTTTGAACAACTTTTGTTCAAATTAAACGGAGAGGACTAAATTAAGTCACTTTTCAAAACTTGAGAACTAAATTGAGACTCTGAATAATAGAAGGACCAATTTGAAATTTGCTAACAAATTAGAGGACTAAAATAGTAATTAAGCCTAATATTTTTTAATGGTAAAGTTGAATCTACATTCTCTCATTTTCCTTTCAAACTCACAAAGTCAATCTTATAATTCTCAAATGTTAATGAGAACTTAAACCTAAAATTTCTCTCATCCTCTTTTTCAACTTTTATCATTGAGTCAACCTCGTTACTTCTAATTCTTTGTCTGTTCATAATAACGCTTTGTGAAACTTGACTCACCAGAAACGTTGCCACAAGTTGATTTCCAAAAGGGTCATCCTTCAAGGCATCGTAGAATTGCTGTATACATTGTGCAAATCCAACTTCTTTCTCTCCCTTTGAATCTAGCAAAATGCAGAGGGCGTGTAGAACAATCTTTGGATTATGAACATACATGTCACAGTCTACGTTCAGGATAAAAGGAGCATTTGTCATCACTCCAGAAACTCTTGTCTGTTCATGATACAAAAATGTGTAAGAATTCTGAATACAATTACTAAGTAGTAACAGAATAATAAGAAGAAAAGAAACTGACCAACACATTCATGGCACCAGCTTTATGATGATGGGGATGTTCCTGCTTCTTTTCTCTAGATACGTACACTAAGTGTGGCAACTCGTCTGAAAGACCTTTGTTTTCGCAAATTACCTAATAACATGTGCAAAAATATTTGTTTTTGCATGTTACATGACAACACTGCAAAACTATTTCTTTGGAAGAAAATGATACTTTAACTACTAAATTTTGACAACTTTCTCTTATAATATGAGATGTCATTTTCTAAATAGTTTTGAGATATTGTGAATGAGAAAAAAGAAAAAATAAAAATACACTTAAAAGATGATACCTAAAATTATAAGAAAAAGTTATCAAAATTTAATAATAAAAAATCATTTTCCTACTTTTAAAGCTGTATCAGGAAGTGAAGTAAACCTTTACCCATATGATATCATCGAAACAAAATATAAAAATCAAATATCTTTGAGTTTAATTTTATTCTAATTTAATGTCAAGTTCAAATTAATATTTTATAGTTCGATTTAGATGAGCTTTTATGATTTCTTTTTACTAATGTACAATTGTTAAGCTTTTAAAAATATTAAAATAAATATTTGTAAAAGAATTATTAAACATTTAATAATAAAAATGGTGGAATAAACGCATAAAATATGAGTTTACTTTATAATAATAATTATATTTATTTTATATTTACAAATAAATTATATAATCTTATAACTAAAAGGTAGAACATAAAATTAATATTAAACTTTTTATAACTATAAATGTAGTATAAATAAAATAGCAATAAAGCAACAAATCATATCGTTAGTTTTTTTTAAGAGAAAAATCAATGTATTTCAATTCAAAATTATAAGACAACGATTTTATATATTTTTTACTCATATATTAATCAACTAATCAACTATAGTCAAAATGAATCATTAACTCTAATACTATTAAGATTTTTTTCTTCGAGAGGAGAATTTGGAAATATTTGATATCAGAGGATCATAGATAAACTCATGTAAGAGACTCAAATATCACTTTCAACTTAAAATTTAATATAATAAATTTTTGTGTCTTTCTAGTTATATATTAATAATTTTACACATTTTTACCAATATAAAATTTCCAACTCGTCTTAAATTCCTAGCATATATTTCTATTAATTACTAAATTTTTAAAAAGACGATTATATTTAAATAAATAAACAGTTTATTTTTATTTAAATTAAATACAAATTATTTGGTTGAAGAAAAAGTAAACCCAACAAATTAAGAAAATATTAATTAATTTAACATTTGTTAGATCGATTTTTAATTATTATTTTTGGATCAGATATATGAAGCATTAATGGATGTCAAAAAAATCTGTACCCACATATATCTGCAGATAAAACCCGTAAGGGTAGGAAATGAATATTAAAAATAGACACCCGCGGGTAACAGATATGAGTATTTTTTATATCAGCATGTTAATGAGACAGGTACATGTATCATAGTATCTATACCCGTGAAAACTCATACTATAATTTAAATTTAAAAAATAAATAAAGAAACATGATTAAAACATTAACACATCCATTTTGAATGAGTTTTTTTACTAATTGGTTTTAAAAAATATCTAATTATTTGTAAACTGTCATTCAACACTATTTAAATGGATTATGTGCACTTTATTTGAAATTTATGAATGTTATGCATTGTATTTTTAGTTAAATTTATAATTAAAATATGTTGTTAAATATTAATTATTCTTTTGTAAATACTCATATACCCATAGATATCCGTGGATTAAAAAAAATGCAGATACCTGCATAACGAATACCCGCATGGATATAGGTACGGGTACGAAACAGATATTTATTCAGCGGGCAAGATATGGGAGAGTTATACCCGTACCCTACTCCCTACCCGTCATGTTGACATTCCTAATCAATACTTTAATTTGGGTCACATATCCATAACAAATCCGTATTTAATACTTTAGGATAATTTATCGATACTTATCAATGAAGTATCTAATTTATAAAATAGTATTACTTTCATGATGAAAATAATTTATAACTTTTTAGGTCGACAACTTTAATATATAATTTTAATTTAAATTCACACAATAACAATAATATATTTACTATATTTATAAATATATTGATCAAATATGTATCATATATGATGTATGATATTCATGAATCATGAGATCAGATTGATTTTCAACACTTTTAACATAGTAAACGAAAACTCAGTTATCATCACATTTTTTAGTGAAAAAAATTAAAATAACGAGATTTGCAATATTTCAGACCGCCAATCCATTATCTATTGCACCACTGTAGCTTAGAAAGTACGTTTAACACGTATTTAGCTGTATATTATTGTAATATGTTAAAACAGTTTTGCTATAATAGTTTTATTTTTCAGTGATTATATTATATTGCATAAGAAAAAAATAATTTAAGAGAAATTTAAATAAAAATTAATATTTTATTGAAATATAATAATTTCATCAAATCTAATTTTGTTTGAAATATATAAGGAAAACGAATTGACAGAATAGGAAAAGAGAAGTACATATATTTATGTTGTTAAGTGCAATAATTTATGATGTACCTTAATTATGGTTGGATGGTTTTTAAGCTGTGTATCAGAGAAGATGGCAAATTCTCCTATAAGTGGAATGGAATCTTGTGCTGCATTCATAATTTTACTGCAGAGGTCCTCATACTCATTCTGCAAACAAAAGACAAACAGATATAACGTTGGATGAAGTTTTGAAATAACATAACTAATTATTGAAGATATATTAATTAATATCAGATAATTAAATATTTTATAATATTATAAGTTTATACTTTTTAATTTATTTTAAATTTCTGTAATCTAACTTAAAAATAATAAATTCAAGTAATATTTGTGAAGAAATTAGAATTTAAAATAGTTATCATTTCTTAATAAAATAAATAAATATTTTATTAAAAATAAAAATAAATAATTAAGAAACTAATAAATAAGTGTCATATCAAATTAATAATACAAAAAAGAATAACAACACAGCAATAACCCAAAAAACTTAATCCCAAAAACTCTTTTACTGTTGGATTCGAATATTTTTGGACAACAAGTTTATGAATATTTTTTCTTTGTTTTCAAGTTTTGGATGCTAATTTGAAATCTCTAGAGAGAAAAATTATTCACAATAATGATGCTAGTTTAAATTATGCATATCTTTTTTTTTTTTATATAGATTTTATTATTTGGTTTACTTTGAGTAATTAGTGCATACTTGTTTTATTTTTATGATTGTGTAAATGAATTTCTTTTAATATGTACAACTCATAATTTTATTCTTTCATCAAGAAAGTTTTCCAGAATAAAAACTTTGTATCTAGTTTTTTCTATGTAATTTTTATGTTATTATTTTTAAATAAAATTAATACATTTTCGTCCTTAAATTATTATAATTTTTTTAGTAAATGACATCTAGAGATTATATTTTAATATATTATGAAATATAATTTTTAATAATAATTTAAGAAAGAAAAAGATATTTAACTTTTAAATATTATAGTAGAGTGGAAAGAACTTCATTTTCCTTATCACGTTTTTGAATTGTCAATTTTCCTTATCTTGAGAATTTTGCCATACATATGCAACTTGTACAGTGGCATTTAGTGCAAGTGATTGCAAATGGAAAATTGGATTTTGTTTTAGCTATGTGGATCAGTTTACGTCAATTTGTCAACCTGTTTGTCTTTATGTTGGAAAGATTGAACTGAAACAAGACTATTATTAAAAAACAAACAAATAAAACAATGTTCCCGAAGACTACAAAACTATAACTTCTCACAATAACATTTAAAAACCATAAAGAAAAAAGTTGTAATTGGCAGTTATAGCATAAGAAAAATATTTATTAAAATTAATTTTGAACTAAAAATTCTAAGCAAAATCCATGGCATGTTTGCTTGTTAACAAGTTTTTATAAAAGTCTTAAATTTATTATACACAACAACTTCAATAAGATGAAAAGTGAGAGATTACCAGGTTTGTGTACAGAACTTTTGTGGTCGTTAACAAAATCAAGTTGAAGATTTTCTATATGACAAATTTATTTAAATATTACAAAAATTGACAAGTCAAAAATATTATTGGTCATGAAACAAGTTGTTCTGTCAACTCAGGAATATTTCAAAATTAAAATCGTAAAAACTCCCAACGATTTATTTCATGAATATAAAGGAAAATTATTCTTTAATTTCTATTTCTTTTACTCTTATCCTTTATTTTTTTTACGTGTGCATCATTATTCTTTAAAATAAAAATAATATATTAATTAATAATCTACACTAAATTACGTAAAAAATAAAAAATAGAATCCAAATAGAAAATACATAGTATCATTATCTATTTATTTAGAAAAGTTAATTCGTCATAAATAGTTGTGACTACTTCGTTGTTAACATTTTGTACTAATTCAGAGCAAATTATTAACCGAAGTTATCATAACTACATACGACTTCATTTTTGATTTGTACGTTTCCGTAATATATGAGCAAATTTACCCTAGATACATAAAAAAAAAAAAAACCAAGTTGAAAGTATATGATGTTACCTTGAGTCTTCGCCATTCTTGAACAAATTCCGGTGAATCTTGATTGTTTGCAGGATTGGTGTTGGTAGAGAAGTATCTGAAGGGCACTCTGAGTTGAATGCTGTACTTCTTACAAAAGGGTACCCAAAGCTTAGCAAAGTTAGAAGCTTGGAGAAGGGCATAGAAGTTAAGAGGGGAGCATCCATCATCAGAAACATAGCAAGCTAACTTGTTGGTAGGATAATCAAGTGC
>Ga0214545_1008511_pt1 | contig 16312 bp, 19 predicted proteins | sample CNSS4metaG_FD_160064 | JGI IMG/M metagenome (GOLD analysis project Ga0214545, IMG submission 160064) | Root nodule microbial communities from cowpea collected in UCLA plant growth center, Los Angeles, California, USA - CNSS4 | ecosystem: Host-associated > Plants > Roots > Nodule | place: USA... | reverse complement strand
ATAAAAAAATATAAATATAAATATATATATATATATATATATATATATATATATATATATATATATATATATATATATATATATATATATATATATATATATTCACGAGGGAGTAAAATATTTCCATTTCTTAAATCTATAATTATAACTTTTGTTTTGTAAAATTGTCACTCAGAATGTAATATTTCATGTCAATCTTTTTACTATTTTTGTTAGTATTGTGTTTTTTAATCAAAAGTAATAAACAGAACAATAAAGAAAACATTTGAGATGTTCTAATTCGTATACAATGTCGAAAATATATATTGTAATACCAAAGGCTTTTATGGCCTCATATGTCCCCATAAATAGTACACTATCATCCTTACAAGATTTTAAATTTTTTGCATACTTATTTAAGAGTATGTCTTCTCCATTATAAAATAAACATTTTTGTCTCCCATAGATGTTGAATACACGGTTTATGATTTTCTTTATGTTTGAAGTGGCTATTACAACTTCCTCCAGAGTTATATGATAGCAGGTGTTCAAATGTTTTGGAGTGGCTATTAGAATTTCCTCCGAGTTAAGGAAATCGTTTTCTTTTTTATCTACATATTTACTATATTTTCCTATTAATTACTCAACTAAATTTTTAATTTTTAAAATTTTTAATAACAACATTTGAAAATGTGATTCTTTTTTATTTTTAAAAAACAAAAAATTCACTGTCTTAGACGACTTTTTTATAAAAAATCCAAAATTAAAGTCGTGCCATTGACACGAATTTAATTTATACTTTGCTTAAGTAGGTTAATTAAAGTTGTATGATTGTGACATGACTTTATTTTTATAGGAAAGTTTTACCATTTTTATACGATTTTAAGTCAGATATACCCAAATTTTTTTATACTGGCATGTCTTCTTTTTAATGAAATCGTATTATTTCACTACAACTTTTCCTTCGTAGAAATTATTTAAAAACTTGCACCACTTTTGAAATTACAAAAGTAAAATGTACCAAAATCATAAAAGACAGTGTTAAACATTATTTTAGTTTATCTTAAAATGAATTTTAACAACGTAAAAAAGAGGTGTAAATCATTTTATTGGGAATAAAATCAAGCTTCAATCATTTTATAAAAGTTTAAGAGTGATTTCAAATTTCATAGAAGATAAAAACAAAGAAGTTATCGGAACCAAAATAAAAATTCTTTAATTTTATATAAAAGAAAGTCATATGGTCTAGTAAAAGGAGTTAAAAAGACATTTTTCTTTTAAAAAATAGAAAAATCAACATTAATACTTTTTTTTACAATATAATTTAAATTTATTCACACCCTAATTGATTGCCGAGAGAAAAAACGAAAATAGAAATCAAATTGGATAAAAACAATACAAACAAAGGCACGTGGGAAAACAAAATATATGACATGCAAAATAGGAACGATCAAAGCTCTTAAAATCTTGCGAATGAACATAAGACAAAAAAATATAAAAAAGAAGAACTTGCATTTTCAAGAGAAGAGAATAAATATAAGAAGAAAATTTATCACTTGAATTGAATAAAAACTTAGGATAAGATTTTAGAAATATTACTATTCTTATTTTCATTATCATTAAGTTAAAACAACAATTATTAATATTTTTAATTTGATACTTTAATTTTAAGTAATTAAAATTTATTTAATGAATACTTTTTAAAATTAAATAAAAATTAAATTATAAATTTTTTTATAGAATGAGATTTTAAAGTAAGATCACCATTGTATTTTATATTCAACATTATATAAAAGATAAACACATAACTACCCCTTCTTCTGACAAAAAAGAGCTGAAAGAACAAATCTAAACATAAACTCTTTTACTAAACATTTAAAAACATCTTCCGTAACATTCCAAAAACTGAATAACCTCAAATTAATAAAACATCACATACATGAATATTCGGGGTTTAGGGTATAAAGGCAATACGTCAAATATACCCAGATTACAAGAAAAGGGCTCCACACGGCCCAAACAGAAATACACTGAAAAAACAAATAATTATACTAGGTCTTGTTCGGACAAGAAAAAAAAACATAACTAATAAAATCATCCAGTAATGGGCACCGCAGTGGGTCCAATACCCATCCAATCCATCAAGTTGCAGCAGCATCCCTATTATCATCACCACTGCCAAGGGTTCTCACATCTACTCCCATCAACAAGGTTGATGATCATTGTAAAGGAAGAGACCACGCATAACACACAAGCAAGCAAAAGGGTAAGCTAGCGAAGAAGTCATCATATCAGGCACTCAACATACCATTTCACATTCAAACATACATAGCAAACACCCACATGTGAAGTACCCATCCATATAAAACCCTAAGATTTAACTATCCGGATACGTAATTGAGGCACCACCACGTGACAGTGGAATTATGTCCTAGCAATGAGGCGTCACCGCGAGGCCTTCACGGAATTATACCCTTACAGGAGGCACCACCACGTGGCCTTCGTGGAATTACGCCCTGGCCCTAAGGCACCACCACGACCCCCCGTAAAATTACGTCCTTTTGTCGAGGCACCACCAAGGACTCCCCTTAAGAGGGTCCATGGAATTATGTCCAATCGATGAGGCGCCACTAAGATCTCTCACTACAAGAGTCATGGAATTATGCCCTACCCATACTTTAAACATGTTCCACCTACCAATCAGGAATTTCCCATAACATAAATATCATGTATAATCAACAATTCATACAACTCATGCTTTCCAATTCATACCCAATCAAATAACATGCCATTTCCATTTCAAATGTAACATATTAATCATGCCATCATTATGCAACCCTTCTAGTAAAGCATTTGGGTCAGATAAACAAGCCACACATCAGTGAACCACTCAATAACAACATCAAAACCTGCCCGTTGCCTCGCTCAAGCTAACAGGGCTTGCTTAGGCGAGAGGGACCCTCTCGCTCAGGCGAATCCCATCTCGCCTAGGTGAGGGCCCGACGAGGGGACAGGGGACTCTGCGAGGTCTCGCTCAGGCGAGTCCCTTCTCGCCTAGGCGAGAGCACTCCTCGCTAAAAAAGAACGCACGTCGCCTAGGCGACAATTCGAATAACAAAAACCTGGGCGAGCCTTTGATAATCTCGCCTAGGCGAGACTAGTTCGCTTGGGCGAGAAAACCAGCACTCGCCACTGTTTTCTCGTACAACAGCCAAAACCACGAACCAAAACATGCTTTAACTCAATCCAAATCGGACACAACGATAACCAAGCCATACAAACACGAAATGACGACAAAACAACGGAAAAACACAAGCAACCAAGGGTCCTAACTTTCCTTACCTGGAATGAACTAGCAAATAACTTTGACACCTAAGCCCACCACTACAGCAGCTCCACGAGCAGATTGAAGAGCTGGAGATAGTGGCACAGAAGGGAGATTAGGTTTACTACAGTGAACCCCAACATAGAACACGAAAATAACTTAGAGAGGGTTTAAGGTCATGGAACAAACTTACGTGCAGGAGCAACGGGGTTGAACTAACTCGAACGGAACGGAGGACCAAACCCTAGTAGAGACGGCAGCAGCAGCTCAAGGGTGTGCGAAAATTTGTTTTACGCAAAAAGCACCAGCATTAGGGTTTTGGGCAGATTTAGGTCAGGTTTTCCCCTTTGGGCCAGTCCTAAGTCCCAAAGGTTAGGGGCAGTCTTAAGAAAAAGGACAGCACGAAAAGTGGGCCTTACATCTTCGAACCATAGGTTCGCCTTACACTAGGTTGATGGTTTAACCTCGTTTTGTACATATTTAAGGATACACATTTTAGTATAGTATAATGTATTCAGTTAAAGTAACTACTTCGACTCTTTTGTTTCTGAACAAATACGTCGTCATCCTCCTTACTTTTTTATTTTTACTTAAATAGTACAAATTTTTTATCTCATTTTCATTTTTGTGGGAAAATATATATTTATACATTTTCATGCTATCTTACTATTTTTACTTATTAATTATATAACTTTTTTATGAAAAAGGTAAAAGTCATATACAGAAATATAATATTAATAAAAACTCAATATTAAAAGATATATGTTCTAAATATTTACATGATTAAACATTAAAAATAGAGAGTTATAGATTTTTATGAATTAAAACACAATTATAAATAAAAATAGTAAAAAAGAACACAATATATTCTTTAAATAAAGTTGTGCAAACAAGAAAATGCAAATTATGACTGTGATCAAGGTTGTCAAATTCAAGAATTTATGTAAATTTGTGGGAACTTACTAAACTCGGATTGTAGACTCGACTCGTAAACCGGTAAGAATTTACTTTAAATAAAAAAATTAAAATTATTTATAATTAATATAATACTTTATTATTATATGATTTTATAAATAACTTTTTAATTTTTAATGAAATATTATTATAATTTTTTATATTTTTCTTATATTATTGTACTCTTTCTCCTACACAAAACTACGAAACCCGATGCAACAGTGTGGGGTTGTAAGCAAACACCAGTGCATCGAACAATGACCAAATGGCAGTGCAACGAGCTACAAGTTAGCAACAATGCATCAAATATAAGCGATCTCATGGTGATTAAGTCAAGAAAAAAACACAAAAGCATATGCAAAAGTGAAATCCTATAAGTGTTCTTCACTTTCTCACACTAAATGACTATGATGGCCGCCATTTTTTAGTTTAAAAAACTTCTCCTTCGAACTCGCCAACTTGGTACTAAACTTGTGAGTTTGAGCAAGTTCACCGAGTTCACATTCGAGTTTACTCCAAAAACGAGTTTGCTTCCGAGTTAACTCGAAAGCTATTAGTAAAAACGTAAACTCGGATGAGTTAACGAGTTAACTCGCGAGTTTGATAACCATAATTTTGATGGAGAGAAAGTAACATAAGCATTTGAGCTATGGTGCCTAGACACATATACAAATACGAACACAGATACAGAGATACGACAAAATTGAAAAAGTATAAGACACGAACACGACAATATATATATATATATATATATATATATATATATATAATATATATATATATATATATATATATATATATATATATTAAAGTCTAATAATTATATTTCATAACAAAAAAACTAAAAGAAACATTTAAAATATCATAATGTTTGAGTCTTATATCTTTTAATCTTCATCGAAAAATACAACTTCTAATTTTGGTTCATCGAGAGATAGGCTAGCAATATCAAGAATTCCACTGTCAAATGAAAAGTCATCCCCAACAATATCCCACATGATAGTTTCCTTTTCCTGTATTTTAAGAGGTTTCTTGAAAGAAGATGAAGATTACTGTGTACAAATACTAAATCTTCCGCCCTTTTAGGTGTCATCTTATTTCTTTTTAAAGAATGTATAAAAGAGTAGGCGCTCCAATTCCTTTCACAGCAAGAAGAACATGGTTGTCCAAGTAGCTTAAGAGCTATATTTTGAAGTATTGGTGCATGAGATCCATGAATAATCCACCATGATTTTGCATCCATTTTGCCTCTATCCCTTAAAGATTTCTCATCTGCAAAATCTCCCAATTTACCTGAAAAGTTTGCAAACTCTATATTCACTTGTCTCCTCAAATCGACATCATCAAAGTACCTCTTAAAACATTTTTTCCTTTCTTGAGTAAGTTCCAAATCTTTATGTGGGACACGTCTTTGTGAGTCTTCACTTAACCATATATGACTATAATATCTACAATATTAAAAATACATAAAGATATATTAACATAATATTATAAATTTTAATAAAATATAGTCATAAAGTAATTTAACTACATAATTACCTTGGATTTAAAGAATGAGCAAGGCAATGAAGAGATGTGCGACTCTTAGTCCAACGATCAATTAATATTGAATTTACTGCCTTAAAAAAGGATGAATGTTCAACTTCTGTCTTCCTTTCATGTTGGAATATGATCTTTCTAACATTTTCAAGCACTGAGTCCCACATTTCATAAACTAAGTGAAGAGTGTCCATATCTGTATCTGTTTTTCTTGGAAACATCATGAATAAAAGTAGTAAAAGCAAGTATGTAGTCAACCTTCATCAACCAATTATCAATCAATAAAGTTTCTTTCACAAATTTTGCACTGTTCATATTGTCCTATTTATAAGAAGATTAGTCATCACTAATAACCATCTCTTGAAGTCCTTTCTTCAAACGTTGAAACCTTTTGAGAATGATAATGGTTGAAGCAAATATGGTTGAAGCAATAAAAAGCAACTACAATGAGTTGAAGGTATTGAACATTGACAATCTCACAGAGTGCCCCACAATAAATTTTTTAATAATTGTAGCATCATCAACAATTTGTGTGATCCAAAAACATTCTTTATAAGTATCACTATTTCTTTCACAATTTTTTGCTGCACAAATATTTTTCAATGCAAGATTCAATGTATGCACTACACAAGGAGTCCAGTAGATTGAAGGAAATTCTACTTCTATAAGCATACCTGCTGCCTTACATACAACTGCATTATCAGTTATAATTTGTACCACATTTTTTGGTCCAACCTCCATAATACATCTCTCATGTGTTTAGCAATAAAATATTTATCCTTTATCTCACTATATCCATCTATTGACCTAAAAAACATTGGACCACTCTCATTGACAACCATAAAATTTATAAGTGGTCTTCTTTGAGGATCAGTCCACTCATCACTAACAATTGTCACACCTTTATCATTCTATGAATCTCTTATGGGTTACAAAAGATTTTCTACGTGACTTCTTTCTTTTGAAAGTAAATGACCTCTCAATTTATTATATGTTGGTGGTACATATCCACTAAGATTAGAAGTATTGGCAGCATAAGAAAATACACTCCTGTAGTGAGGATTTTTTGCTAGATGAAATGGAAGTTCTGAAGAATAAAATATCATTGCAATTTCAAATCAAGAGTATCTCTAGCTTGAATATTGAAAGAAGCTTCTAAAGGACCTTTGTGTTTTGGATTAACACTACTATTCACCTGCTTTCGTTCATCAGATATAGATGGTAGAGAGACCTTTTTCTTATTTGAATTTTCTATTTTCAATGTTGCTTCATTATCTAATCTTCTAAACTCAGCAAGTTTTGACGAAGTCACGTTTGGATAAATTCTAACTCATGCTCCCATAACTTTTAGTAAATAAGATCTTACTCGAGTGTAAGATCCATTGAGTGATAAATCACACAAACTGCATTTAATCATATTATTTCCACCACCAATAGTTTTTCTTAACTTTGTAACATATATCCACAAAGATTTTGTTTCATCTTCTTTTTCAATAGTTTGACTAGGTATACTCATCTTAGTTTCCTATAATAAAATAAAATTTATATTAGATTAATTTATTTGAATATAAAAAATAATAATATCACAAATTAAAAAGAAATTATATAATTCAAAATAAAAGGACATACAATATAACAATAATTATATTATTATAAAAAACTAATATTTTAATTTAAATGGAACACATATTAAAAAAATAAAAAGATATAATTCAAATAAAAAAATAAAAGTTTAAATATAAAAAAAAAATTATTCACGCTATGCAGTTTTATTTTGATTTTACTTTAAACTTGTTTTTTTTTTTTTCATTTGAATTTATATGTTAACATTATATAAAGATGTTTTGAATAAAAAAACATAGTAATAAAAAGCTTGAAAACATAACCAATGTTATTTTTCTTCTAGTTAATTTGACCTGATAAAATTTCAACGATAAATATATTGTTCCATTTAAGGTGCACTTATACAATTAAATTACATAATTTTAAATTTAATATAATAAATAAATTATAAAATATAATAAAACATTAAATAACGATATATGCTAACTAACAACGTTAATAAAAAAAATCATTCACAAATGCAATCATACACTGTATAAGAAAAACTATAGTAAAAAACTATGAAGGATATTACTTTAAATTATAATAAAAAAGTTTATAAAGTTACCTTTTCAGAACTTTTTCTCCACTTTTTAATAAGTTCTTTCTCCTTTCCTTGGTTCTGCAACCGCATATTACTTTAAATTATAAATTTTTTTTATAAAGTTACCTTTTTAGAACCTTTTCTCCACTTTTTCAGAAGTTTTTTTTCCGTTCCTTCATTCTGCAACTGCAACAAGTTTCCCAACTGTGTTTCCTCTCGACTCAAGAGCTCCCAATCCTTATTCTTTCTTCTATTTTTTGTTACTTGTGATTGTAGTGCCTCATGCTACTCTAATTTATAGAATAATTTGTTCTTACTGATTTTATTTTTGTTCGTGATTTTGATTTCATTTTATTCTAATAGAAGATATCAAAGATTATTTTTTATCCTGATTTCCTTTCTTATTTTAAATTTTTTGGGTTTCCCATTATTTTCTGAGAAATACCAACCTTTTCTCTAAAATTTTGGATTGGCGAATATTTTTTCTAAAATGCGAATTAGATTCTCGTGTCTAAATACAAGGAGGTGTCATCTCGCACATGTCCCATAGTTGGGTCGTGTCTGACCCATGGAAAAGCTCTGGACACCGCGTTGTGCAGGTGTCCGCCCTGTCTTCGTGTCTATGTCTACTTTGGGAGTACTTTGGGAGTGGGAAGCGTGCTCCAATCATCATGTTGGAGCATCATAGCATTTGAGTAAATTTTGTAACTATTAAACAAGTTAAAAAATAATTGAAAGAGATAATGAGAAATTGTGTGGTAAAAAAAAGTTTTTCAAATGAAACAAAACTAAAAACTAGATAAAACAGATAAGTTGTTAATGCTACATAATATACTGCGAATGTTGTAGTAATTTAAAATGAGAATGGGCATGGGACCGTAATGAATGAGAACGAAAATGAGATCTTATCCTCATACTCAATTTTAAAAATCATATATTAGTAATGTACACACAATTAATGTGAATATTCTCTCTTAAAAGTAAGATTTGTTTAAACCATACTAACAAGTCTATTTATGTTCCCAAATTAAAATCAATTTTGTTAACTATTTCTGTAAGACCCGTGAAAATTAATTAATTAAATAATTAATTAATTAATAAATGCGGGTAGGAAGCACCTTTATGGCACTAATTATTGTTTAATGTGATGTGGAAAAGTACTAGCTCAAGTGGTTGAGAGTACTTTGATTGTGTGAGAAGACTTGGGTTTGAGTCCTATATATGCCAATTATATGTTGTTGTTTAATTATTGATTTTAATGATATATATGAGTGTGGAATTGGTATTGTAAACTTATATTGATTTAAGTATATCATAAAATGTGAATTGGCATAGTGGTTGTGCTTTGGCCTTATGTGTGGGAGGTCATGGGTTCAAACCTTGGTGGGCATAAAGTAGGCTTTATTTTTGCTAATTCCAGTTTGGAGTGGAGTTGAAAGGGTAAGGGTAAAAATCTGAGGAATAAGAAATTAAAGACATAATTAAGCCATTTTTCGTTTTACCCTTTTAGACCCTTAATTAAGACACCTATAAAAGGCCATTTTAAGGGAAAAGAAAGGTTTTGGCAGTGCTGGTAATTGGCTTTTGAGAGGAGCACGAATTCTGAGGGAGTGAGAAGAGAATTGAAGGCTGAATTGGGAGGGTATTGGAACAAAAGAGTGGGCAATAAAGGAACATTCTCTCTTCCCCAAATTGAATCAAGAAGTTCAGGTTATGGGTGCTGGATTTACGTGTAATTCATATTGTATGCGTGTTGTGTTTATGGCCATAATTGGTTTCTGTTTGAAAGGGAAAATTCGTGTAGCATCTGCTGTGGCTCAGAAATTGGTTGATTGAGATTGTGTGCAAAGCCATATTATGCATCTTTATGGTTAAAGTGAGGGTTTCAGGGCTTGAATGATTATAATTGGTTCACTATCGGGTTTTGATATATCCATTGGAGGTAAATGTACATTGATAGGTTAAATTGTTGATATGGAATGCTTAATCTCGTGTCTATTGCATTTTGGATATGGTTTGGTTGTTTTTGTGATTGAGCAGTGGCAAAACTCTGCAAGTTTCGCCTAAGCGACTCCTTCTCGCCAAGGCGAGAGTTGCAGGAGTCCATCAGCGTTCAAAGTCGAGCATTTCGCTCAGATGACCAAGGTGGGGTTTGGGCGAAACACAGTCTCACTTAGACGAGACTGGCTCGCCTAAGCGAGATCACGATGAAAATTTGTACCATTTTAAGCGCAATATCTCGCCCAGGCGAAAGGTTTTGAGCTCTGAGCGATGGAAACTCTCGTCTAGGCGAGAGTGGCTCGCCTAAGCGAGTTCTCGAAGTGTGTTCTTGTGTGTTTTGTTGAATACTTGTCTAGGCGAGGTTTTGGTGTGATTTTGGGCGAATGTGTGACTTGCCCAAGCGAGAGGATCTCGCCTAAGCGAGATAACGTGATGTAGTCCCTGTTTTAAGCTCGCCCAGGCGAAGCGAACTAGCCTAAGCGAAGTAGAGGGCTTAGCTTGGGCGAGTGTCCCTGGCTTAAGCGAGTTTATGTGAATTTCTCATGTTTGTGTGACTTGGTGTGTGTGAAATGACTACTTTTCCTAAGTATAGGAAGTATATGCATGTGTTGTGGTGTGTGGGCTTGAAGGACTAAGTCTAATAGGGGTCTGGGATGTGCTTGGTGGTTGGACACATGATGGGCATGGAACTGGTTGAGTTCCTGTCGGCTACTAATGGGCGAGGAGTCCTTAGTATGGTGATTGCATGTGTCGGGCACACGATAGGCAAGGAGTTGTTATGTTCCCGTCAGCTACTATTGGGCGGGGAGTACATAGTATGGTGATTGCGTGCGTGCCAGGGTCCGAGTATAAGACTTGGATGTTTTACTACAGACGAGGAGTCTGTAGGGCAGGACTATGAACGGGATAGGCTCATAGGGTTGGACCACAAATGAGATAGATTCGTGGGAGCACAAGGAAGTCCCAAGACCTAGTACATGTATATGACTCATGAAAGACTATGAGGTCATGGTTGGGTTATTTGAAAAGCATGATATGTACTTTATGTTATTTTGGGGTGGGCGTCATATTCATTTCATGTATATGTTATATATTTTGCATAGCTCACCCTATCTCTGTGTGTGTGGCGATGATCGGATAATTTGTTATCCGGGAGCAGACGATTTGACAGGTGAGCCAGGAGATGCTTAGAGACGGAGAGTATGGGCTACTTGGGCTTTTGAAGCATTTTTATTTTTTGGTTTTTGATGTAACTTTAATTATGCTGGACTATATTTACTTTTGTATAAAACGATAGTGAACTTTTGAATTATGTTACAATTACTATCTTTGTTTTAAATTTCCCATGTTTTTGGGGAAAAGGTATTATATTAAATGAGGTAATGATTTTTTATTTTATTTTTTTATTTTCTGTTATATTTATTAAAAACTAGTAATATTCCTTAGGGATGTTACTATTGGTATTAGAGCAAAAGTTTTGAAAATATTTTTAAAATATTTTGGGGCTAGTGGGAAGTGAGCTTATCGATGTGTTTGTTTGTGGCATGTTGTGTGTTAAATGTGAAAAAGTGTGTGGTTTTGTTTGACTAAGCGATTGATTTTTAACAGTTGTAATGTGGCGTATCTAGGCTATGGCTGCTAACAGGAGGAGGAGGAGTAGTGGTGCTGATGACATCGCTGAGGCGATTCACCGGATGGTGGATGCGATGTAGCCACCGGTAGCGGCACAACCTAGGACGAAGATTGCACCAGTTAGGGTGCCAACTGTGGAGGACTTTCTGCGCCATAAGCCAGTTGAGTTTACTGGCAAAGCCTCTCCTGATGAAGCGAAAGCATGGCTTCGCAAGTGTGAAAAGATTTTCACGGTGATGAACTGCGCAGCCGAAGACGTACAACCGACCGAAGACGTCTTAGGGTCCCACTTGCTATCAGTGTGGCGGACCCCATTTGAAGAGAAATTGTCCACAACTGACTGGTGGTGTAGGGGGATCCAATGACCGTCGCAAGTGCTTCATATGCGACAAATTGGGTCATTTTGCAAACAATTGCCCTGAGAAGAAGAGTCCTGGTGTGAAGAAACCAGCAGCGGCCTCGCCAGCTGAACGAGCTAGGGCGGTTGGGAGGGTTTTTGCTATGACATCTACTGAGGCTACTCAGTCAGGTAACCTGATATTACAACCTTGTTTACTTATGGGGCATGATGTATTAGTTTTATTTGATTCTGGCATAACCCATTCTTTTATCTCTAATGCTTATGTGGGACGATTGAGTTTGGTGACACGTGACTTGGGGTGCGAGTTGCTTGTTTCAACTCCTTCCTCGGGCCAGGTAACTACCAGTCCAGTCTGTGTTGGGTGTTCAATGGTGGTGGCAGGTCATAGATACAAGGTGAACTTGGTGTGCCTGGCCTTGGAGGGACTGGATGTGATATTGGGGATGGACTGGTTGTCTAACAATCACATCATAATTGATTATGGACGGCGCAGTTTGGTGTTTCCAGAACATGAAGGGTTAGAATTAATATCAACTCGGGAAGTTGTGAAAGCACTACAAGATGGGCCTGTGTGTTTTATGGTGGTGGCCAAGCCAGAAAAGAAAAGTGCTGCGGAGGTGATCCAATCTATACCAGTGGCTAACGAATATGCGGATGTGTTTCCAGATGAAGTGTCAGGGTTGCCGCCTAGTCGAGACATTGACTTCACCATTGATCTCATTCATGGTGTAGGTCCGGTGTCTATGGCTCCATACAGAATGGCACCGGCTGAGCTTGATGAACTCAAGAAGCAAATTGAGGAATTGTTGGAGAAGCAATTCATTCGACCGAGCGCGTCACCTTGGGGAGCTCCAGTCTTGTTAGTGAAGAAGAAGGACGGGAGCTCGCGACTATGTGTGGATTATAGGCAGCTAAATAAGCTGACTATTAAGAACAAATATCCACTACCAAGGATAGACGACTTACTAGAGCAGTTGAAAGGCTCTAGGGTGTTCTCTAAAATTGACTTGAGGTCGGGATACCACCAAATTCTAGTGCGGCCAGAGGATGTGCAAAAGACGGCATTCAGGTCACGATACGACCACTACGAATATGTGGTTATGCCATTTGGAGTGACGAATGCACCGGCAGTATTCATGGATTACATGAATAGAATTTTCTGACCTTGGTTGGATAAGTTTGTTGTCATCTTCATTGATGACATTCTTATCTACTCGAGGACACGGGAGGAACATGCTGATCACCTGAGGGTTGTATTGAAGATACTCAAAGATCACCAGTTGTATGGGAAGCTGTCTAAGTGTGAATTTTTGCTAGAGGAGGTACAACTTCTTGGACATGTCATCTCAGCTAAGGGTATTGCAGTAGACCCGGCTAAGATTGAGACGATGCTTAACTGGGAAAGGCCTAAGACAGTGACGGAGGTGCGAAGTTTCTTGGGCTTAGCAGGTTACTACAGGAGGTTCGTGGAGGGGTTCTCAAAGAAGGTGAACCCATTAACATAGCTGACAAGAAAAGATCAGCCATTCTCTTGGACTGATCAGTGTGAAGAGTGCTTTGAGGAAATGAAGAAATGTTTGACTACCGTTCTAGTGCTGGTGATTCTGGATACCGAGAAGATGTTTGAGGTGTACTGCGATGCATCATATCAAGGTCTGGGGTGTATATTAATGCAAGAAAAGAGGGTCGTGGCATATGCTTCTCGTCAACTGAAGGTGCATGAGAAGAATTAATCGACTCATGACTTGTAGCTAGCCGCCATAGTGTTTGCTCTTAAGTCTTGGAGGCACTATCTATACGGCTCTCAATTCTGAGTATTCAACAACCACAAAAGTTTGAAATACTTGTTTGACAAGAAGGAGCTGAATATGAGGCAACGCAGATGGATGGAGTATTTAAAAGACTATGATTTTGAATTGCTCTACCATCCGGGCAAGGCAAATGTTGTAGCCGATGCTCTGAGTCGGAAGAAGATACATGTATCTTGCATGATGATAAAGGAGATAGAGTTGATTGAGAAACTCCGAGATATGAATCTGGGGATGCAGTTTGGGCAAGACTCGATACAATGTAGCTTGCTAAGAGTTACTAATGAATTTTTGAATGAAATTCGTGTGGCTCAGGGACACGATTTGGAACTGCAGCAATTTGTGGGGTGGTTAGGCACCGAAAAAGGGAAGGATTATCAGATGGGAGAGGACGGTATTCTACGGTTTAAAGGTAGAGTGTGTGTACTAGGAGGGCCTCATTTAAGGAGACAGATACTGAAGGAGGGTCACCAGAGCCGTCTTAGCATACATTCAGGTATGACTAAGATGTATAAGGATTTGAAGGAGTCCTTTTGGTGGAATGGTATGAAGGCAGATGTAGCAGACTTTGTTGCTCAGTGTTTGGTATGTCAAAAGGCCAAAATTGAACATCAAAGGCTGGGAGGTACACTGCAATCACTGGACGTACCTCAATGGAAGTGGGATAATATCTCTATGGATTTTGTGACACATCTTCCAGGGTCGACGAAGGGCCATGATTCAGTTTGGGTGATAGTAAACAAACTGACAAAATGTGCACATTTCTTGCCTATGAATCAGAAGTGGTCGATGGACAAGTTAGCGGAGTTGTATGTGTGAGAGGTGGTAAGATTGCATGGGGTACCCGAAAGCATAGTGTCAGACCAGGAACCTAGATTCACATCACGGTTTTGGCAATCATTGCAGGCGGCCTTGGGTACACAATTGAGGATGAGTTCAGCGTTTGATCCTCAGACGGATGGACAGTCTGAGCGGATCATCCAATCTCTAGAGGACTTATTGAGGTCTTGTGTGTTGGATCACATAGGAAACTGGAATGATGTGCTACCTTTGGTGGAGTTTACCTACAATAATAGTTACCATTCTAGTATTGGCATGGCGCCCTATGAAGCATTGTATGGAAGGAGGTGTAGAACTCCATTGTGCTGGTATCAGGATGGTGAAGCCTTTGTGCTTAGTCCTGAATTTTTGCAACAAACGACCAGTAAGGTCAAGTTAATCCAAGACCGGATGAAAGCAACTCAGAGTAGGCAAAAGTCCTATGCAGATAAGAGGAGACGACCACTTGAGTTCGATGAAGGAGACCATGTATTTCTCCGGGTGACGCCAACCACAGGTATCGGAAGGGTTCTTAAATCAAGGAAGTTGACTCCGAGGTTTATAGGGCCTTATCAGATTACACGGAGAATAGGAGCAGCGACGTATGAAATTGCTTTACCACCTCATCTATCCAACTTGCATAATCTGTTCCACGTCTCACAGTGGAGGAAATACATTACAAGTCCAGACCATGTTTTGGAGTCAGATGAGGTGCAAGTACGTGAGGATCTAACTATGCCAGTTGGACCGGTTCGCATATTGGATACTCAGGTCAAGAAACTGAGAGGCAAGGAGTTGAAGACGGTGAAGGTCCTCTGGAACGAGGCAACTCAGGAGATGACTTAGGAGATGGAGGATCTCATTAGGAAGTCTTATCCTCACCTCTTTGCTGGTAAGTCCTATTTTCGAGGACAAAAACTTTTAAAGGTGGGGGAATTGTAAGACCTGTGAAAATTAATTAATTCATAAATGCAGGTAGGAAACGCCTTTATGGCATTAATTATTGTTTAATGTGACATGGAAAAGTACTAGCTCAAGTGGTTGAGAGTACTTTGATTGTGTGAGAAGACTTGGGTTTGAGTCCTATGTATGCCAATTATGTGTTGTTGTTTAATTATTGATTTTAATGATATGTATGAGTGTGGAATTGGTATTGTAAACATATTGATTTGGGTATATCATAAAATATGAATTGGCATAGTGGTTGTGCTTTGGCCTTATGTGTGGAAGGTCACGGGTTCAAACCTTATTGGGCATAAAGTAGGCTTTATTTTTGCTAATTCCAGTTTGGAGTGGAGTTGAAAGGGCAAGGGTAAAAATCTGAGGGAGGAGTCGCCCAAGGGCTGAAAAACCTTAGTTAGCAATGAATAAGAAATTAAAGACATAATTAAGCCATTTTTCGTTTTACCCTTTTAGACCCTTAATTAAGACACCTATAAAAGGCCATTTTAAGGGAAAAGAAAGGTTTTGGCAGTGCTGGTAATTGACTTTTGAGAGGAGCACGAATTCTGAGGGAGTGAGAAGAGAATTGAAGGCTGAATTGGGAGGGTATTGGAACAAAAGAGTAGGCAACAAAGGAACATTCTCTCTTCCCCAAATTGAATCAAGAAGTTCAGGTTACGGGTGCTGGATTTACGTGTAATTCATATTGTATGCGTGTTGTGTTTATGGCCATAATTGGTTTCTGTTTGAAAGGGAAAATTCGTGTAGCATCTGCTGTGGCTCAGAAATTGGTTGATTGAGATTGT
>Ga0214545_1008502_pt1 | contig 16322 bp, 8 predicted proteins | sample CNSS4metaG_FD_160064 | JGI IMG/M metagenome (GOLD analysis project Ga0214545, IMG submission 160064) | Root nodule microbial communities from cowpea collected in UCLA plant growth center, Los Angeles, California, USA - CNSS4 | ecosystem: Host-associated > Plants > Roots > Nodule | place: USA... | reverse complement strand
CATCCACTCATCTTCAAGGTTGCCATGGCTTCTAGCCTAGCCTTGTAGTGGCGTGCTTCTCACATTTTTACCATTTCTTTTCTTTCCATTTTATGTTTTCTTCTTCCTTTAATTGTTCTTGGTTTTCCATGGTTTATGTGCTTTCCATTTCCTTTTTGTTTTGAATCAATCCATCATCTTCTTCTCTTGAGCTTTGTGAAAGGAACCTTCACATTTAGATAGCTTGCTATCTTAATGTCCAGTGGGGATTTCGCTTAGCTTTCTTAATCAACTCACACCATATTCAAAAATCTAAAAAGGAACAAGTTAATCCTTCATCATGATCCAATTGCTGACTTTGTGGAGATGACAAAATTAAATAAGAATATAACTATTGGCAACAATGATGTAGTCCTTTTGGATGAAGAAGGAATAATTGATGCAAGTGAAGGACTTGTACAACATGCTCCAATTTCAGCTACCCAACAACTACCAGTACATGATGAGCTTTTTCTGCTAAAAAGGCAATTAACAGCTCCCTATTGTAGTAGGAAGGTATGTGACTTCTTCTTAGGACACTCTTTATATCATTCTAATACTCAACTTGAGGGGAGTTGGAGAGTCCTCTTTCTCTCACTAGGGAAGTCCACCAATACACGACATTCCCTTAGAATCTTAAAGTAGCTAGGGAGACCTTTATTTCTTCACTCAGATGGTGGCACTCAAAAAGTTGCTAATCTTTTATCTCCCAATCTAAATAGACCTCTATATATTTCTTTCCCATGGAAAAGCAAAAAGTCAACCATAACTTTTCTAGGCTTTTGTTGCTCACGCTCCCTTTCAAACTAAGTGTGATGTCTTACCCCTAATGAATGAACTCTTTGCATTACTGATTAAGACTCTTTACACCAGCTGATTGATATAGGGACATGTCTACCTTCTAACAACCTCATATGGCTCAACTAGATTTATAAGATGAGTTAGCTTTCGCCTAACTCAAGTTATATATGCAATAGGTGATTGATCAAGTCATCACACATGAAACGTGAATTAAATCACTAACAAATGAATGAATAATTAATTAAAACAATAAAACAATACCATTCATAACTTCAGAAGATTTATATATAATCCCAACACTTGGATGTTCAACAACTCATGATGATTCTAACAATTCATCCTAGGAGAAATTGCATTTTCCTCGTGTTTTCTCTAAATTCTAAGAGATTTTACAAGTGAAGAGAAAGAATCTAGAGAGAGAAACTATGATCCTAAAGAATTCTTGATGAAGATCTAGATGATATGAAGGGGGGTTTGCCCCTTAATTTATAGAAAAATCTAGGTTGGTTGTAGCTCCAATCTAATGGCCAAGCATGTAAGATTTCCTCCCGTGGAGGGTTTCCTTCAAGCTTGAGTGCATTTCTTGCAATTTGATCACAAAGTTTTCCTTCAATGGTGGGTTTCCTTCATGGGTTTAGCTCTAATCTTGATGCTTGAGGTTACTTTTGGGTGAAGTTTTCTTTGTGTGGCTTAAGCACCATATCTTCTGCTAGAGTTGTGGAGGCAAAATTCAAATGTTCTAGAAACCACCTTAAAGTTGCTCAAACACTGATTCTACAAGTCAAACCATTTTGCTTTGTTTCACGAAATATTGCAAAAAATCATCAAAAATACATTAAATTGTCACACATGATCATTTCCAAATGCTTTTAATTTAAATTAGATGAAAAAGAGTAAAATCCAAAAGATATTCAATGAAATCAAACTATATAAGTGCTAAAATGCATGTGAAAAATAGGCAAAATGGGCACTTATCACAATCCCCCTTTTTAAACCTTTGTTTTGCTAAGCAAAGTACTTTGGATTTTATGAAAGATCAGATACTGGAATTGGTTGGACTCAAAAGTTGTGACTTCACTAAAAAAGGATTTAAGAGAGATGCATTCATAATATAAGATGATATAACCCTTAACATTTCAGTTCAAGATGCTTAAACATTTCAATTGCACAGCCTAAATCGATCATTGGATCCCTAGTGTGTAATTATGATTTTCAGTTTGCCCTCCCAGTTTGAAGTGTTTCACTCTAAGCAACTTTTTGCAATCCTTTCATACAACTTTGTATCTCATGTTAAATCATTGACTACACAAAACTTGGTGAGGATCACTAATGACTTTACATAGCTTGTAACATGGTTGGGCTATAAAGGGAAATTCATTTTTCAAGGCGAGCAATACTCACTAAAAGGAAATGATGTCACAAAATACATGTGTAGTGAATATTCCAAATATCACAATCTCCCTTTTTTAGGTATTTTCATTCTTTTCTTTACCCAACTCTTTCATGGCCTATGATTGGATTTTTCTATCTTTATGCTCTACATTGGTTGTCCTTTGTCCATTCAGTCACCTTTTCTAACTCACACATTTTGTTCCACCTTCCCTATTAGTGATTAAGGTATGATTCATCATTTTTCAGGCTAGGTGTGCGTTTTTAGGTTCAAAAGGGATTTTCAGTTGAAATATCAGGGTGGTTGTTTGGCTCGAGCTAAAATTAAAAACAAAGATGGCCTTGATCCTTCCCTCACCTCCTAATGTGCAAGTCATAAACAAACATTCAACAGAAAATAAGTGTAGGCTTAGCCCAAGGTGCTTCGGTCATCTAATCTCATAGTGTTTGACTATCAATTCTCATTGGTTGGGTTCTCATCCTATGTCAATTTGTAGTTGTGCAATATCCATACAAATCATTAAATAAATTCATGTAGAGCTTATTCATCATTTCTTCCTTACGTTCCTACATTTCAAAATCATTTTCAGCTCAAAAGTGACTTGTCCCACTTTTTTTTCCAAGCAATTTTCAAACATTTTCATGCTTTTTCAAGTGGTTTATCATTCTCTATGAGTTTTTCCAGAGAAAGTGTGTTTTTATCTTGATTGTGATTTTGCGTGTGGTAGATCATTTGCCTACTCTCTCAGAGGTCCTAAGATCAAACCCAATTGACCATTTTTTATTAGTACTTTAATTAAATATCTACAGTATGAAAAAAAAATAAAAACAAATAACAGACATGTACTAGCTAACTCTCTCAACTAATAAAAGTATAAAAGTATGAAATAGGTGGTTTATTGAAATTACCTTTTACTCATTCTGACATCTAATAGGTGGCTATACTTTCTTTGGTTCAATCCCTCTATATCCATTTTGAACTATATGTCTTAAAGCAACAACATAAAAAACATATTGATTTGCTGCAACACTGACCCCAATTCCATTTCCGCACTATTCATACCTTGCCCCTAATAAAAGACTCCCTTATGGTTAATCCACATACAAGATGGCTTTATTGACTTTGCTTATACAACACCATAGTTAATTCTAAAGAAGTAAAGTTGCATTTTATTTCTTGTAGCAAAAAAATTGATGATTACAACTATTCATATAAAAATTTAAATATGTACAGTGAACTCATGTGTGATAAAAGATAATGTTAACATCAACCCTTACAATTTTCATGTCTAGTCTTATTGTTCAAGTTGCACAGTACATTTAAAGTGTGGTAATGGGAGCAACACAGTCTTACCAAGTTCCTAACTATGGGTGTAGTTCCCAAGTCCAACAGCAAAACCAGACTTTATAGGTTTTCCAACAAGCTCATTTAATCCAAAGATAACCTTAACCCTGAAATATAACTATCATTGTATGTTAAACTTGAGTTCAATAATTAGCTACAAACACAATTAGTGAGAAAACACTAATCGTTTCAGTTAATGTTGCTGAAAGGAGTAAAAATATAATGATAGTTTTATATGAGCCTTAAGAAAGAAACAAGATGTAGTGAGACACCTAACTTTCTTCAATTTCGATTGCTTCCTTCTCTTCCTTAAACGAATACATCCTCTTGGATTTTTATTTTTATTTTCATAAAAGAGGTTATCTATTCTTTTGTTGTTACCATTAGATGTCACTTAGGAAATGACAGAGTCATCAATTCTGTCTAATGAGTGGCATGGTCAACCAACACACAAAACATTTCATTACCAAAAATTTTGCCCCAAATAGAGAATAAAGACATTCAACAAGTCACGTAAAGCATCGTCGAGAAGGAGAAAATTCATTGTTGCAACTAAATTTGCTTCACGAAAGTTAAGGTTCCAATGAGATAGGATTTGTGACCCAAAATTAGATTAATGAGGAGTGAAATAAAACAAAGAAATTTTGTACGAAAAGGAAGTTAGGGGTTGCAGACAAAACCTTGTAATTTAATTGCCTTCAATGCTGATGGGTTAGATGGTACTAACGACCAAGACGAGACGAACGGTACAAATGACGACGTCTCGGATGACGGCGACGTGCACAATTTTGATGACGCGGACGGCAACGCGGACAACTCTAATGATGCAGACGGCAATGCGAACAACGTTGATGATGTAGACAGTGAGGCAGACAATGCTGATGACGCGAAAGACGCAGACAAACAACAAGAGGGAGGGTAGTCTTAGGAGGAAGAACATAAAGTTTTGTGGGAATTTTAGGTTTAATTTAGGTTACATTATTTTTAATTAAAAAAGTTATATAAATTTTACATATGAAACTTTTTCGTAGGTAATCATTTTCAAAATAACTTTCTTTAATTTTTTTATTATATTTATTTTCTACACTTATTTGTAACTTGTCATATGAAAGATTCTGATCACGTTATCTACGAAATTTTCATATATAATTTATTTTTATTTTACCCATGAACTTTTCCTTTATCTTTTTCCTTTATCTACGAGTAATTTTCGTAGATAAAATAAAATTATCTACGAAAAATATTTCATAGATAACCTTTCGTAGATAATATCTTAAGCAAATTTTCTACGCAAATTATCTTGTAGTGATATCTTATGTGAGATTACCTAGTTAAAACCATTAGTCGTGTTTGTACAATTTATCTTTTAATTAATAAACTTATTCTAATATAGAATTGTTGTCAATCATCATACATCCAAGTATTGTATGCTTTGGAAGTGAGTTTCGTCACAATTTTGTCCTTAAAAAGTGTATCTATAGCTGTCAAAATGGGCCACTCGGCCCAGCCCGACCCGACCCACCACGGGTTGGCCACTTAGTGGATCAATCCAACCCGACTCACTTATAAGCGAGCCAAAAAATTTCGAACCCGACCCGGCCCACCACGGGTTGGTGGGTTAAATGGGTTGGCTCACTAGCCCACTTAATTAAAATAAAATATAATTTTTTTCTTAAGTCAAATTAAAATTTAAATAAACTTCAATACAATCTAAATACAATCCAAAATGATGTTAAACACCAATACAAACCAAAATTAGAAAAAAAAAACAAATTACTATCTAAGATCAAAGCATTCTTGTCACTTATCCAACTATAATATTAGAGTCTTGAATGGATATATCCACAACATTTTCATCTCTTGAAGCATATTCTTTATCCCCATCTATTTGGAGTTAAAGCTAGGTTTCTATTTGCCAACCCACTAATCAGTGGCGGAACTTGGACAAAAAATGTAGGGGTGCCAAATTAGATTTGTTATATATAATTTGTTTCTAGTTAGAAAAAAAGCTCTTCATCTTTTCTCTTCATTTCTTCTGCTTAAAACAAGCATACATAATAGTAGAATTCAAGAAAATATTACTATCATTCGCTATTATATCATGATACCAAACCATGAATACCATTTTAGATAAGTCCTTCATACTTCATCAATTTGATTTGGTGGTATTGTCAAATTTGAGGTTGTTTTTCCCGAATCGCGTTCTAATGAATTTTTAAATTAATTATATGCAAGTCTAAGAACTTTAGAGATTTGCTTTTTTTATTGTCTTGAATTCTTGGTTTTCATGAAATTTCTCAAGTTTAGTTAACGTAAATGCATTTTTTTCATCTTTATCACAAACCTTCCTCTTTAAAACAAAAATCAATTTTTCTACTTTTTATCATAATCTTTCTAATATAAATTTATCACCTCTCGCCTATCTAGAAAAAAAATTTATATTCACAAATCACAATTATCACAATGCAAAACATAACAAAACTCATACCACTTTAATTAAATAAGCAACATTGTATAAATTCAAAACTTATAATTAAGGGTTATAATAATTTCATAATTAAGGGTTATAATAATTTGGGAAAAATTATAATTAGGGTTCATGCCAATTTCATAAAAGAATCCCTAAAATCATAATTAGAGTTTATATTAATTTGAGATAAACTTAATTTGGGAGAAACATCCTAAAAAGAACCATAAATTTAATATACATAAATCATAATAAGATACTAACCTTGATATGTGATAGATCATGCCAGAATGTATACTTCAATATCAATCTATGTGTTTCTCAACCTCTATTTCCCAATCTATCTCTTTGTATTTATTTATTTTCACACACTTTCATGATAATTTAAATGGTTAAAAGATCTTATAGCCAGAAAAAAAATCTTAATCTCTTTTATAAATCAATATCTCCATTAAATTTTTTATTTTCTTTTATTATAATTTTTCATAATATAAATAATATATAAATATAATTTTAAAAATATATAAATATATAAATATATATATATATATATATATATATATATATATATATAAAATACAAAAAAAAAAATTGGGGGAGTCATGGCTCCCTTCTGTCACCATGTAGTTCCGTCAATGCCACTAATGTGTTTGGTTAAAAAAATAGCTCAACATTGCAAAGCTCAACATAATGTGTGTGACCATACGGGTTGGTGGGCCAACCCGGCTCACCAGGGTTCAACCTGGGTAAGCCGGATTCTTGGTGGACCGGGTCAAAAATTGACCCGTACTAACATTTGTAAAAAATATTCAACCCAATCCGGCCCAAACCTGTGGTGGGTCGGGTTGACCCATGGGTTCTGACCCACTTTGACGGCTCTAAGTGTATTGAATGATGAAAGAGAAATGAGTATTTAAATAGCCTTAGACCTTAACTTCTAAACAATAATACGAGACTATTAACTCAGAAATAGGAACAACATATAAGTTATTAACTTCATTTTAATTGTTTTGTCTTGCATTTGTATTTAATATAATAAAATGTTTATTTAAGTAAATATTATATATATTCAAATAATAAGATCATAACTATAAAATTAAATATAAATAATTTTTTCAAATTTATAATAGATAACTTTTATTAATTTTATAGTAATTTTTTATTATAGATAATCATTTTAGTTTAAAAATATTAATTTTAAAAAATAATTAAAAATAGTTAAATTAAACAAATAGTATTGATAAAATAATTGTTTTTATTTTAAAAAAATAGTTAAATTTTCAAAAAATAATTAAAATAATTAAAATTTTAAAAATATCACTTAAAAATTAAAAATACTAAAAATAATTTCTTTTTCATAATAAAATTAGAAAATAAAATATATAGAAAAAGGTAAATCTTTTATAATATACATGTTATTCTTCCAAAATTTTCCAACAGTTTAATTGCTTTAATTTGCTCTGGATAAAAACTAAACATTTCATGTATTAAAATTTGAAACTTAAAACTTTTAATATACTATTATATATCAAATAATAATTGAAAGGCTTAAATATACATTTGGTCCTTATTTTCGTCAAAATTATTCAATTTGATCTCTATTTTTGTTTTGTGGTCAATTTGGTCCTCATTTTTGTAAAATTGGATTCAATCAAGTCCTTTTAGCAAACAACGTTAGAATTGTTAACAACACAGTGACAACGTGGAACTGTTTGGGGAACGTGGCAAGTATGTAAATTAAAATTGTTAACAACACAGGAAAAAATAAATTAAAATTAAGTATGTAAAAGAATGTGTAAGTTAAAAAATTAAAAAGTTGGAAGTGAAAATTAAATGCAGCGAGAGAAAGTGGAAGTGAATAAGTTAAAAGTTAGAGATTCGACTTCGAGAGAAAGGGGAAAAATAGGGTTTGTGAGCATCAAATTAGGGTTCGTGAGAAAGGAGAAAATCAAGAACGATTGGAGATTGTGCTTCGAGATTGTGCTTTGTTCGTTGGTGAAGTTCGTCTTCAAGCGTCTGAACGATTGGAGCGTCAACCAGGTTAGTTCATTGTAAATATTTGTGTTGTGTAGTTTCGTTTGCGGTGGGTTTTATAGTTTTGTTGTTTATTATTTCTAAATGTCACGTTTTGGTTGATTTGTTGTTTGTGTTGTCGCTTTCATTAGTGTGGTGTGTTAATGTTTTATGTGTTTGGTGGTCCCCTTATGTTCTCCTTTATTTATGCGTTTTTCAGTTGTGGTCCCCCATTTAATTGATAGCATGTTATTTTATTTCTATATTTAGATGTGTGACGAGAGATTCAAGGTTATGGTCCACCATGGTGGACATTTTGTTCAGAATGGTGCACTTTTTTATATGTGGGTGGATTTACTGATGATTGGTCATGTGACCTAGACACATGGGGGTATTTTGAGGTGTTAGACACACTTAAGTCTATGGGTTATTTAGCTCTTAAAGAGTTGTGGTATGTTGTTGATAGAAGGTTGCAATTATTGTATGATGATAATGGGTCAATTAATATGTTTAACGTTTCTAAGGGTAATGGAGAAGTCCACTTGTATGTGGTCAACATTGTGTCAGAAGCAGTAGTGGTAGATGATGATTTAGAAAGTAATTTAGAATATGCAATTGTTGAAGTTAATGCTGAGTTGGGAGGTGGAGGTTTGACTAAGGTTGTCTTGGGGGGTAGAGGTGAGACTGTGGGTGAGTTGGGAGGTAGAGGTGAGAATGAGGCTGACTTGGGAGGTGGAGGTGAGACTGAGTTTGACATGGGAGGTGGAGGTGAGACTAAGGATGACTTGGGAGGTGGAGGTGAGACTGACTTAGGAGGTGGAGGTGAGGAAGATTTGGGAGTTGGACGTGAGGATGAGTTTCATGCAAACCTAGGTGGTGGAGGAGGTCAGGAGGGGGTGTTTGAAACTGAGGTAGAAATTGAGGTCGAGGTGCACAGTTGGGTTGATTTGAAGACTGGGGATGAGGACTTTGTTAATGTTCCTATCAGTGTAATGGGGGCCATTAATAATTGTTATAATGATGTGGGTTTTGTCGCAGTTGAAGTGGGTATAACTGAAGAAGAGAATGAAAGTGAATGTGAGCAAAGGGGGGATGTACGAAAACACTTTGATAGGGGGCTTTATAATGATCAGTGGCAGTCATATAAATTGTCGAGTGATGGGGAAACTGATTGTGAATCAGAGGATGATGATAGCAATCAAGATGTGTTTGGGATGTTTGTGATGACCAAATCCATGGCAGACTATAAGTGGGATGTGGGAACATATTTCCTTGACAAGGAACAGTTTAGAGATGTTGTTAGAACATATGCAATTCATGGTGGAAGAAATATAAGATTTGTCAAAAATGATAAACATAGAGTTAGGGTGAGACGAATAGGGGTCCAAGGAAATTGTCCCTGGTTGGTTATTGTACATTGTTGACTTCCCATAATAATTGGCAATTAAGGAAAGTTGTTGATGTTCATACTTGCAGTAGAGAATTTAGCATTGATATAATAAATGTTAAGTGGTTGAGTGGGACTTTAGAGATAGACTTAAGAGAAAATCCAAGTTTAAAAATAAATGAAATACGTAACAAGGTTGTTAGGAAATGGAATACTGGAGTGTAAATGTCTATGGCGTGTAGGACGAAAGCAATGGCAATAGACCAAGTGCAAGGTTCATTAAAGAGCAGTTTAGGAGAATTTATGATTATGCAAATGAATTGTTGAAATCTAATATGAGATCTACAATAAAATTGAAAGTGGAAGACGTTTAGGTCAAGCAACATTCAAAAGGTTTTACACTTGTTTAAAAGCGTGTAAAGATAGTTTTGTGTCATGTAGACCAATAATTGGGTTCGATGGATGCTTTTTGAAAGGAAGGTATGGGGTGAGTTATTAACTACTGTTGGTCGAGATGGTAATGACCAAATGCTGCAACTATGCTTTGCACTTGTTGAAGTTGAGAACAAAGAGACATGGACTTGGTTTATGGAGCTATTGATTGAAGATCTAGGTGGGCCTGAAGTATGTAAGTCCATCAACTTCATGTCAGACCAACAAAAGGTAAATATAAGTAATGATTTAATAAATATTTTAAAGCGTTTGTGTAACATCCCGACCGGATATTACAGATTTAAATAATAAAATAATGAAGTAAATAATAAAAAATTCATTTATTATAACTGATATTCCCAAAACTCGGGAAAATTAAAAACTTTTATTACTTTCACAATAAACCAAAATTCATAAGTATAAATAAGATTGTAATTATCTAAAAGTCCAGAATATTTATAATTACAATTTATTTGAAAGCATAAAAACTTCATAAAAGTTCTGGTAAAATCTTCTCCCAAAACTAGCCCTGCTATGTCTCTAGGCCTCACCAGATCTACCTGCAATAACATATGCTCCCGTGTACCGCGTACACGATCATCGCAAAACACAAGCAGATAGGGTGAACTAACAAATTACACATATATATAAATATTGCATAGTTATATATATATCACACAATCACACCAATACTGCGGCAATAAAAATCGTCTAGCGGGGACACGTACCGCCAAACACTGCCGCTTCCAGACCATCTGGAAGGTATGATGAGTCGAACCTTGGCTCATATTCAATAATTAACTTTTGGGGAATTTAATATTATTTTTGCGCTTACAAATTTGATATTAGTTGCATCAAATTTATTATTGGATATTCTTGAGTTTAATAATGCAACAATAATTTAATTTAGGTCCTTAAGAGTGTAAATAATGAATATTTTAATTTATTCATTAAGTCCCAAAATAGGAATTTTGGAGAGAAATAGTTCTGGTACTAAATGCACCCGCAATTCTCATGTTTACACCCTTTTCAATTGGATTATCTATTTTTGAACAAAGACATTTTTGGGGCTAACTGCACCCCCTTCTGCAATTGGACTTTATATTTCTTTTCTGCACCCCTTCTTTTTACTAATTTTCACCGCTAATATCACTTAAACTCTAGTCCACCAGATTACGCCACATGGCAATCCTCCACTTACTACATTAACCAATTAAAACTTGCCACTTCCTCAATCCCCCACTCTCTAGAATAACCACTCACAGTTTGCCACATCATCAATCCTCCACTAACTCAAATCACCAATCAAAACATGCCACCTCGTCACTCTCTCTCTCCTTCACACAACCAAAACCTTAACCCTAATCCCATTCTCTCTCTCTCTTCCGCACCAACCCCTTTCCGCAGCCGCCACCTCCGACCACCGCTGCAACTCGCCGAAATTGCAACCGCCAGTCGCGCCCTCGTTGGAAACCACAATCTCCTATCGTGCTGCCAGCGGCTCGAACCTGCATCTCCTGCACCGCCGTGAATCGGCCACCACATCTCCTCCATCATGCCTCCGTCGTGCCTCCTTCTTCATCACGAAGCCACCACCAACGCGTGCATGCCAGAACCGCAACCCTCACTTTTCGTATCACGCCGGAACACCATGGCAACGGCACTAGTGAGACCTGCAGCAGCTATCTCGAGCTCCGCTACGTTGTTCTCGCACCACCATCGAAGCCATGGAAGCCACCGTGAGTTCGTACCTGCACCTGCACCCCCTCATCGCGCTCACGTCAGAACTGCGTCGACCCCATTCAGTCCTGCGCCGTCGTCGACGAGCATCGCTTCCATGGCAGCCACCACATCGCACTCCCGCCTCCTGCTTCCTCCACCATCTAGCCCCACCGTGACGCCACTCCCCCCTGTGACAGTCGCGGACCCAACAACACCTTTCGCGACAATTCTGCAGCCACCGCGACAACCACCATAATCTCGCCTAAACCGCTCACGGCAGCCAGACCCTAATGGGGAGAGAGACTTCCCTGACACGTGGCAGTCTCTTAATGGGCTGTCAAAAGGTCAAGACTGGTCAACCAGTCAACTTTGGCAAGAATTTGGATAACAAGGGTTAATTGCCTATTTTACGCTATATCTGGCAGATGGTTCCTTTGCAGGAACCCTAAAAGGCCTAGACTAGTAAGAATCGTCTGGCGGCTGTTCATTGCCGACCAGACTATTTCTGGAAATTTCCAGAAACAATAAATTAAAAGGAAATAACATATCCATCATAACCATACCAAATTCAGCATACCAATCAGAATTAAATTAATCGACGCATGAAATTTCCCTATTTAGCATGCCATTCAAATTAAAATTAAAGTTAACGCGTAAAGCTCCCCTAACCTGAATTCCTTTGCCAAATTTGAAAATTGCAAGCTCTTTCCTTGATCACTAAAAGCTTTCCTTGGTTCTTCTCAATTCAACTCCAAAAACCTCGTTCAAGCCTCGCCACTCTAACAAAATTCGTGTCCTATTTTCTGAGTGCAATTTCAGCTTTGCAAAACCCTTCTCCTAACCTAATTTCTTGCCTTTTAAAGGTGCCTTACCAATAGGTAATTACCAAAAACGAAATTTAAGTTTTTAATGGTAATGTTTATTATCATTCGTTACTCCTTTATGGTCTGTTTTTCAGCCAACCTGCCCATGCATCTAGGTTTTCCTTCACTCTTCACATTCAAGCCACAACTAAGTTTGGCAAAAATAAAGTTTAATTAATGATCAAGCCAATTCATGTTTCATGATATTTAATATAATTCTATGATTATATTATCACTCAACATGATCAAGCATATTATTAAAAATAATAATAAATTAAATAACACACAATTGGCATACATAGGACTTGAACTCAAGTCCTCACACATAATCAAGTACTCTCAACCACTTGAGTTATTACTTTTCCACATTATATAAATAAATAATTAATGCCTTAAAGGCTCCCACTACCCGCATTTATTAATTAATTAATTAATTATTTATTTAATTTTCACGGGTCTTATAGTTTGCATTGTGGTTATGGACTTATATATTTGATTTTGCCTTATGATAAGGACTAAGTTTGTATTTAGGCCTCTTTTGGTGTAATTTTGTAGTAATTGGTACTCTATTCTATTCAATTCTTTAGTCCAGCACCTGACTGTTTTTTGGAATCTGAATTGCTTGAGTAAATAGGTTCTGATTGCACTTAAATGAATATTGGACTCCAATATTGGAGTTGTGATTGGCATTTGTGCTTTTTCTACTTTAAGAATAGGGAGTTAATTGAATTATGCTTTTGTGCTTGGCAGGTTGTCTTACCAAAATATGGACTGAATTACATTATGCACTTCTGATTGGCAGGTTGTGTTATAAAATTAGGGACTTCATTACACAATTTTTCACGAAAATAAGGACTTAATGGAACATATTTAAATCAAATTAGGGACCAAATTGAACACTTTAAACGAAATTAGGGACTTAATTAAACATATTTAAACCACATTAGGGACCAAATTGAACAACTTAAACGAAGATAAAGATTCATATTCATTCATCTAGAGCAAAATAAAGATTTCCCAAGCCTGGTTCATCCAGAACACAAAAAAGATTCATAACTTCATTTATAAATTACAAAGCAGAACCAGACATTGGTTTTTTAACATTCATAAGTTGATCAACATCCAAAAAACAACATCCTCACCTAAACACATTGTTTTTTTAACATTACTGGAACCATTACTATATTGATTACAATAATAACAATAACCAATCCTAAGAAAAATTGTATCGTTTTCTTCATAACCCTGACTGAAGTCTCCAATTTAGAAATCTTCATCCTTTGCTGGGCTATATACCATCCCTTGCATCATATAATTCTTCATCACACCACTTGAAGTAATTACACCACACCACATCATTGGAAGCAGTACTTTGTTATTGAACACAAAATTATCGAAGCATAAATTTTGTCTTATCAATCTATATGAAAGGCAAAAGACAATGAGTTTTTTAAGGCACATCAATCTAACCTTGTACTTAAGACAACCCCAAAATTTCCTACCTTATTCCTTGAAGTTCTTGCCACTCGGATCACTGCAAGTTCTCCATATTTGCAAATAAGGTTTAAACCTATACCCTTGGAACCACGAATATGAGACTCACTACAACTTGGTTGCCCCAACTATTACAGCAAGAGGAGGAAGACAAATGGTGGCAAGACACACCACACAAAAATGAATTCAAACTCACCAAGTCGTTTGTGCACATTATGTTCTTGCTAGCCACAAATTTCATGTAAACCCTAATTCAATTTCTTCCTCAATTAGATTTCAATAAGTTTTAAACCTACAACGGTCGTAAAAATGAACAACGACCCATGTTAATACAAAAATTTGCCACGTCTCCCAAACAGTTCCACGTTTTCACTGTGTTGTTAACAATTTTAACACTGTTTGCTAATTGAATCCAGTTTTACAAAAATAGGACTAAATTGACCACAAAACGAAAATAAAGACTAAATTTAATAATTTTGATGAAAATAGGGACCAAATGTATATTTAAGCCTAATTGAAAAAACTTAGGTAGTTTATTAAGATAATGTTAAATTATTTATTTTAGTACAATTTTTAAGGGATTGAGGATGGAAATCATAATTCTTAGAAAAAACGGTAAAACATATTTAAACATTTTCTTGTAGTATTACTTTTGGGTCATGCAAATTTTCAATTGAATATTAAATTTCCAAAATTTATTATAAAGTAGAGAAAATAAGTTATGCATTATTATGTCAAGAGGTGTATCGTGTTTGTACAATTCTATATTAGAGAAAATAAGATTATCTAGTCAAAATCATTAGTCGTATAATTTATTTTTTAATTAATAAACTTATTCTAATATAAAATTGTTGTCAATCACCATACATCTAAAATATTGTCTGCTTTGGAGTGTGAGCTCTGTCACGGTTTTGTCCTTACAAGACATATCGGAGAAGGATGGAAGGGGAAGGAGTATTTAAACCGCCATAGACCCCAACCTCTAAACGATGTGACTATTAATTGAGAAGTAGGAATAACATATAAGTTATTAAAAGAATGGTTAAATTACTCTTTTGATCCTTGTATTTGTCAAGTAGTGTCAAATTGGTCCTCAAGTTCTGTTTTGTCTCAATTTGGTCATTATTTTTTTAAAATGATTTAATTTGGTCCTTGCTGTCAATTTTGACCAAGCAGTGTTAAAGTCAACACTAAGTGTCAATTTGTGGTTTTTTGGACTTTTTTAATATATATATATATATTTTAATTTTCTTTAATTTTTTTTAATTTCTTTTACACATGTCACTTCACAATTGTGTCACGTGTCAAAATAATTTAATTTTGTCCTATATTTGTTTTTAGTTTCAATTTAGTACTAACTTTTTGTAAAAATGAAGAAATATTAACCCTCCTTAAATTGACACTCAATTTACTTTTTGTATTAAATATTACGATGATATTCTTATTAAAATTGACATTTTTATTAAATATTTGTAGAAATATTATTGTACCACACCTAGCCAAACTCGACCAAATAAGTAAACAATGTGTATATTAAGGCAGCCAAGTTTCCAGCCTAGGCCGAGTTAGCCTAAACTTGTACTGGTTTTAACCTAAACTAAACATCTAAAGGAACAACCTGCATCTCATATCACCAACATAAGCCATCAAGACAAGTAGCCAGCCTAGACCGACTACTCCAGCATATCCGGTAAGATTAGAGCCTAGGCCGACCACTCCAATGGACTCAGTATGATAGAAGCCCCCGCGTTCAATAAACCTTAAGGGCCTGGGTTAGGGCCCAGGCCCACTCATAGCCCAAGCTAGAGCCCAAGTCAAGGCCCAGCCCATGAAGTGGTCAAACAGCATTAAATGCTCTATAAATACACGTGGACCCCAGCAATTGAAGGTACGTATTCATTAATCATTGATTTGACTCTCTGAGAGCTTGGACTTACTTGAGCTTCAAAGACTCTTCTGCAGGAACAATTGGCGCCCACCGTGGGGCACGAGACGAACACTTTTAGTACCCGCTTTTCTCTGAAGATGGTTTCCATCCGCAACAAAGCTGGAGCGAACAAGCAAGCGGATGTTGGTCCCTCTGGACCTCCTGGCATCACCCCCAATTTGGCCGCTGATGAGTGCGTATTTTTGCCCTCATTTAATGTTTAATTTTGGGTATTTAATTGAATTTGTGTGCTTAAAGAGTGATTTAATTGATAAATCTGATAATTAGGTTGTTTGAGCTTGTGTGATAAAAATGTCTTAAAAAGTGATTTTTAGCGGCATAAATTATTTTTGGATATTTTAACGTTTGTTGATGCAGCTGAAGTTAAGTTTTAAGCTCATTTAGAGGTGTGGAAATAAATTGATTAAAGCTTCATGACACCTTAAAGATAAATCAAAGAATAA
>Ga0214545_1008497_pt1 | contig 16334 bp, 6 predicted proteins | sample CNSS4metaG_FD_160064 | JGI IMG/M metagenome (GOLD analysis project Ga0214545, IMG submission 160064) | Root nodule microbial communities from cowpea collected in UCLA plant growth center, Los Angeles, California, USA - CNSS4 | ecosystem: Host-associated > Plants > Roots > Nodule | place: USA... | reverse complement strand
TATATATATATATATATATATAAAGAGAGAGAGAGAGAGAGAGAGAGAGGGAGATTATTACTTAGACATCTTGTCCAAATAATCATCGTACTCCATGGGAACATATCCATCATAAATCTCTGGATTAGATTTAAGCTGGTTAAAAACACAACTAAAGTAAGAATCCGAGAATAATTGCACAAAACCATTAGCAGATATTATAAGCCTGATAGGCATAAAAGAAAAGCGAAACATAATACAGCAAGCAACAAACCTGATTGACAACTTGTCGTCTCACAAACTTGTGGTGATCAGGTGCGTGATACAATTGATCAGACAGTGCTCGGAACTAGAGAGGAATAATCATGAGGAAATTACATGAAAACTATAAAGTACTCTAACTATTGATACAGCAGAAAAATATAAATTATTTTTATGTGATTAGGAAAGTTTTCAAGGTAGGTTGAGCAAGTAGTTACGTGTAGCTCATCCAATGTAAGAGCATAACTGTATTGGGCTTTGGCTGCTCAAAATCTGAGGCTTTGTGTTTGTGGATACTAGGTTAGAAATGAAATATGAGGATGGTGAACAATAGAAGACCCAGAAACCTCCAACAAATGACTTCAGAAATGGAAAACTAACCCGTTTGAAAACTGATATTCAGTATAATGTCGTAATCATATTAAAATAATAGATATTTCTCAATAATTACATTCTAAAACAAATGAAATCTACTCTAGCCAATGGATTTTCAGAACATTAGAATCGAATAAATATGAGTGACACACCTGACAATTACCGTCGCCTTGTACTTTGTTCTCCGCAAAGTCATATAACTGCAATCTGTTTGAAATTTTGACAGCTTAGTTTGGCATGTCAAAAGTACATCAGATAAAAAAAAATGTATGCAACCAATAATATTTTAACCATTAATTTATTTACAAAATTCAAAAACAAAACAATTTGAAATGAAGCCCATATGTGACAATAGCTAAAGCTTGAATGACAGAAAAGAAGCAAAAGTGGCACATGACCAAAAAAAAACAACAAAGAAAATAGTGAATACTCAGTTACTGGAGAAAAATTATTCACATTTTAGCAATTATATTAAGTTTTTGTGACTAATACCTATCCAGAAGCCTTTGATGATCTGAAGTTGCTTCGTCAATTGAAGGAATTTCACCATTAATTTTTGGAACATGCTAAACAAGAAAACGAAGGCATTTTAAGCACTGCATTCAAATACAAAAGTCTTACAACTGATCCAAAGAAATGAACTTTCTTAAAATCATACTACAAGTGAAAAGCAGCAGGTTGCCAATGAAGGGACAAAATTCATCATTACAAAGAAAAAGGAAAAATAAAAAAAGTTAAAACTTCTAAAAGTGAGTGCTTGTGAAGCCACATTGTTAGAAAACTAGATAAATTCAGCATCTATTTTGTTCTACTGAATAGACCACTGTATGGTAGATGACTTAACCCAGAAGTTGCTTCACTCATCAATTAGCATGAAAAATAATGCTCTGTAGGACTTAAATATTTCAGACTTTCAACAACCGATAATTTATTATGACTTTCTTACTATAAATACCAATTAATTTGGTAAAATGAAAATGTGGACTAGAAAAAGATCACTATAAGTTGACAAAAGTACAACACAGTGAATTAGCTTCTTGGTACCTAATGAGCATTAAAAGGCATAAATATATATATATATATATATATATATATATATATATATATATATATATATATATATATATTTATTGCTTCAATAGCTGATCCAAAAGTGAATCTACAGAAGCAAAGGAGGCTTAACATACGGGAATCGGTATCATTTGACTCAATCTCCTCCCAACTTCATCATCAAGTGGATAATTGTCAGTTAGCTCCAATGAATATTCCTCTGTTTCACAAGGACTAGAACATGAACTAGAGGGTTCTCCATCACCAACTCCTTCTTGAGCATAATCATGATCTGCATGTGCAAAATATTTAATTGAATAAACCAATACCCAGTAAAAAGATAAATAAATCCCAAATATACCAAAGAAAAATAAGTTTACATCTTGAATGATACCTCCCGAACAGTAGTTCATCATTGAAGAGTTATGCCAATCATATGCAGGCTGAGTCTCAGGAACATGGAACTGTTGTTCACCTTGCTGAAAATATCCAGAAGATTCAGCAATCTCTAGCTGTGAAAACTCTTCTTGAAGTGTACGGGCAATGATCTCATCATTCTCTACATGGTTACATTCATTATCATAATGGCTATGGAAGTAGTGTCCATTATAGATGTCTCCAGAATCATGTTGAATTATGTTGCCATAGTATCCAGGACCATAAGCAGGGTCACCATCAAGAAGATTAAGACCCCACTGAAAAACATCTGAATGCTCATACAAAACCATCTCTAAACATTAATCATGACAAGGAGCCAAAAGCCTTTTCTGCTGACAAAGTTGAAATGATTCCAAACCAGAAAGAACCCACCTATACACATAAACTTAGATTAATGCAAATCAATGCAAGTAGTGAAGAAAAGCTAAGCAAATCAATGCAATACCAAGAAAGTATACAATATTCCCCTTGTAAAAAAACCCAACTGAAAGCATTTTCCACGTTAAACTCCAATAGTAATATACAATCCCGCAAGGACAGCTTCCCAGGCATTGGTCAATAAGAAGTTAACTAATTGGAATCGTTCATAAAAGTACTATAAAACTATATATGATAATGACTTTCAACTTTCAACTTTGAACACCACCCAATATTATTAAATCATCAAAGGAAAAAACAGTACACTTTGCTCTCCTTTTCAATTGAACGAATCAAAATGCGCCTCCTTCGAGGATCTTATGCGTCACAAATAAAAAATCACAACACAAAAGTATAAACATTCTTCCATATTCACCATTCATTATTGGGAGATCAAACAACTATTACCCTACACCTCGAGATTACCGCTTACACCAATCTAAAACTAAAGAAACCCAAATATGTTCCACGCTAAGTAATCCAATCCAGTAACATGCAGAGAAGGAAACACTGAAAAATAAAGTGAACTAGAAATTGAAAAGCACAATGGAAGTGGGTGATGAAAAAGAAGAGAGATAAGAAGTTCCCCACCTTCGATTCAGCGCCAACTGAATTGAGAAAGCGCAGAGAAGAGAAGAAGGAAAAAAGGGGTTGTTGAGGTGAAATCACTGTTCACATAGGGAAGGTACAATCGTAATAGATGACGACGATGGATGCATTGAATTGAATGAATATTTATGATACGAAGAGGGAAATATATATTGAAATTAATTAAATAAAAAAAAGGCGCACTCCAATTCACGCTGACGCGCTTATATACGGTTCGCCACGCCGTTAAAGGTCGAACACGTTCGTTTATTACTTATGTTGTGTTTAATTGTACTACTGTTTCTATTTTTGTGTATTGATCACACCCATGATCCTCGATCCTGGAAATCTCCGAACGGTGATGCTCTTCGTGTGTCGGGGATCTTGGGGAAATTTCTGTACTAATGACCGTTGATTAAGGGGTGGGGCTGGGTGTGGATCGAATCTGAGACTGTAGAAAGAAAAGGACGGTTCAGATCTGTTGCTCTGTGAAAAAGACAGAGAATCAACGTCTCTGATTGGTGCAGTATTCTCAGAAATTTGTTTTCAAATAAATAAATAGACTTTTCATTTTCTTTTACCTTTCTCTCCCTTCTTTTCTGAAATTCAGTCTTCCATTTGGATGCCGAAGATCTAGCACACTACTTTCAAACTTTTGTATACCTATTGTTCGTAAAACGTAATCCGGAAAAAGAAAGTGAAAAGATTTTATTCATAATATAATTAAATACAATATATATTTTTTATTTTGAAGATAAATAATTTATAGTATCTTTAGCAATTATTTGGAAGAAAAGAAAAACAAGAATTCAGAAAGAGTTGCTTTCCCTTGAAGCTTTTAAGCAAATAAAATTATTTTCTTAGAAAAATCATTTGAAAATGAGGACCCAACAGCAGAAATTCAGTACGAGATGACGCACTCATGTTTTATTGCAATATATAGTTTTATTTTAGTTTCTGTGTACTAAAATTGTACCCATGAATTTTCTTTTTTACCAAAATAAAACTAAATGGTTAAGACCAGGAATATAAATGGAGGGGGTAGTATATAATTATATAATTATTGGTTTTTTTATTTTATGTGATTGATAAATCCGTTTTGTATTCATATTTGTGCGGGTACGAAATAAGATGCAAATATCTAATTTAAATAGTATTTGTTAACTGTTTATAAAAAAATAGAAATTTATTAAAATCAATTAATGAAAAAATCATTCAAAATGAATGAGTTAATATTTTAATCATGTGATTTTTTATTTTTATTTTTTAATTTAAATTAAAGTATAGCGGATACAAATATTCATATATACAAATACTATGGTATATATATCCCGTCTGTGATATCAATTTGATTGACATTGTATCCTATCCTATTATAGTTAAGTAAAAGAAACTTTTGGTTAATAATGTTAATGAATCGGAATTGTAGAGAATTTTAGAAGTTTGGCTTTATCATGTTTTTAATTACTTATCATAATTTTTATTAATTTAATTTTGTTCCTTTACAGTTTTTTCTTACTTTATCTGCATTATATAATTTGAGTCTATTTCATCAACTATCTTACAACAACAACAACAAATATTTATGGTGGTCACGTAGAAAATATTAGTTACTACAATTTAACTATTGCAATTACTAACTTCATGGAATTATACAAAACGTTGGAGATGGAAATGAGAAGTTACTACTTTTTGTTCATTTCTTTAATATTTATGCTGTTATTCAATTTTATATGTGACTTTCTAACTTACAAGTAATATTTTCTTTCTCTTAACTTCAAGCAGTTTGAAAAATGGTTTCCTATGAAAGAAACTTGTTTTTATCTTAAGGTCTGAGTTGGCAAGCGGAATACCATGCAACAAGGAACATCAAATTAATTTCAATACATTTCTTGTAAGCTTTTGGTCTTTGTTAAGCTTAAATAATAATAAAAAAAGCATATTAAATATTTTATGTAAGAAACAAAAATCTAACACAATTATTAATAGTTAGATATTTAAACATATTATTCTCATACATTCGATTTTTAGACGTATAAAAGCAAAAACCTTTTCAAGAAAAACAAAACTCATTTCGACAATTTCTAGATTTGAAAAATCAATCTCTTCGATATTAATTGTTTATATTTTGTAGAAATTTGCTTATAAATATTTGGTGTGACTTTACAAAACTCATAAAATAATTAACAGGAAATTCAAATTTTTATTAAAAAAACTTACAAAATATTAAATATTATAGCATTCAATAAATATTTTTTTAGTAAAAAATAATGTTATTTTATTTATGGTCTAGCCGAAAGGTTTAAAATCCAATAAATCAGAATACTCAAAATATGTTGTCTCACTTATCTTTTATGTCTACTTTTACTATTTTTGAAATTTTTTTTTCATGTTCATCAAATTTTCCTATTTAATTTATGTCTTTTGTCATGTTTTTTAACTATGACCTTTCTAACAGTTACTTAAATTATTAACTTTAAACTCTTTGTACTCATATCCTATCCTATAAATTCTATTAATCTAACAATTATATTACCTTTAGTTTTAGTTGTTACAATTGATCAATCTAAGACGTGATTGACTTTGAGTCTATCACTAAATTTATTTGAACTAAGTAAAAGTGTTTGATAATTTAATCTATTTGTGAGTTTTGTAGCCCTTATATCTTATTTCCTCGTGGGATTGTAAACGATTGATTTCAATCTTATCCGACTACTTTTTTTTTTTTTTTTCTAAATCTATATATAAAAAATCAACCAAAAAAAACGACAAATCGTAAATGTCAAGACCTAACCCTAAAATATTTGGGGTTTAAAATATTTAATCAAAGTAAAATAGTTAATAAGATTTGGTAAAGAAAATTGAATAAATTTTATTTATTTTATAGTATTATGATATTTAGTTCATTTATATAACATTGTCAAGGTTAATAGTTAGATATGATATATCGGTTGTTTTAAAACTTGAAACTATTATTACGGTTTTATCTTTAAAAACTATTTCGGAGAGTTAAAATAATAAGGTACAATATAAATTGTCCTTAACTGGCGAGACTATTTAATGGATTGAAACATGCAAAACGGTTAAATATTTGTGGAGCATGAAAGTTTTATTTTGTATTTTACATTATTATTTGAGGATTTTAACCGATAAAATTGAAGAGTTAAAATAATATACTCAAATTAAACCTAATATTGTTTAAATTTTATACAAAATTTCTAAATTTAGGTAGTTTGAGCTAATTTATCTTGCTTCACCACTTTTACTTGAACATCTGCACACTCCTTAATAGTTAATAAAACTAACTTTTAACTCTATTTAAAAAAAAAAAGTTTGAAAATAATGGATCTATCTAGGGATGTCAATGAGGCTGGTAGGGTACGGATACTAGCTCCCTCGTACCTTACCCACTGGATAAATATATGTCCCGTTAGATATCCGTTATACGGGTACCCGTCTATTTTTTTCATATTCGCGGGTATTCACGGATATTCGTGGGTATTTACAAAATTATTTAAAAAATAAATATTTAATCACAAATTCAAATAAAATAAAATAAAATATATTACTGTCCTAAATTTTAAATAAAGTTCAAATAAACTCAAGTCCATACAAGTCCAGACAATTATAAAAATAAATAATAAAATGACGTTCAATACTATGGAGATTCTTTAATTAGTACTTTAATCAATAAACTCATTTTCTTCAATTGATTCATGAAAAATAATCAAATAATAAACCTTAACTGTCACGAGTCAAGTATTCTTATTTTGATTTCATCATTTGACAACAAGCATATCATAAACGTCACTATCTATATAGGGTTTAATGTATATGCCCAGTCACGATTTATATAGAATTTGATGTATATGCCTAATTTCAAAGAAGGGAAAGAGAAGAATGTCAAGAGATGTACTTGGAAGAAGACAATGTACTAATACTTGAAACGGGAAGAATGAAGACAGAAGACAAGATGTGCAATTTAGAAAAAATTAAGTTAAAATATATTTTATATATATATATATATATATATATATATATATATATATATACACACACACATATATATATATATATATATATATATATATGTATATATATAAGGGTATTTTTGTGAATTAAATTTTAGCGGGTATGAGTATCCACGAGTAGGGATACTATGATACCCGTACCTGCGGATAACATGTATCCATTTTTAATATTTATTTCCTATCTATTACGAATTTTATCCAAAGGTACCTGTGCCCGTGGATACGAATATTTTTTACATTCCTAGGTCTATCCCATTTTTTTAAGTTCCGCCTCTATGTCACACAGAGCATATGGTGTAATTTGATAATACGTTATAGTTGTAATAGCCAAATATTTGTTGTTTCTCCTCGTGTCGCTCTCAATCTCATATGTTTTTTCCTTCTTGTTGCCCTTTTTTAAACGTATCAAAAAGTCAGTGCAAGCATCCTAAAATCTTAACGTCAAAGTTAGTATGTCATATAATTCAAAGAATTGGATTATTGTTGCAACTTGTAAGACACACTTCTAATTCTAATCACGTCCACGGAAGAATCACATATGCAATGACGAGTGCAAATCGATACGTTCAATTCAATCCGATTACAATTGCATTCAATCAAATTCATCATTGTTTATACGTTTCAAATAAAATGAAATAAAATTTTTGAAAATAATATAATAAGAAAAACTTGTCTTAAACTACAAAATTCAAAAACTAAGAATTCTTACGTATAATTTTTATTTTTTTTTTTTTACATTTTAACTAGAGTTTAGCTCTCTTTTTTAGCACAACTGTTTCCCCATGGAAAATGAAAGGAAAAGCACTTTTCTTTTTCCTTTTCTTTTATCCCAAAAAAGCAAAGTAAAAAGTCATAATATTAAGCAATCAAAATAACCGCGTTGTCATGGTTATTTCTCTTAAAGTGACAGGACATACATGATCAGATAATGTTTTTAAAAATAACTTATTTTTCAAGTAATTTAAAAAAAAAAGAGAGAATAACATAGATTTTTGTATAAATTAAAATTACGATTTTTTTTTAAGGGTTAATAATTATTTCTCTAAGGAGTTTCGTTTAAGAAATTGACAAAGATAAATTTTAATTTATAGATAAGTTAAATTGTATACATAGAAAAGTCAGTGTAATTATCTATGTATTAACATCATATATAAACCAGCTTTAATTTATTACCCTTTTAACAATTATAGAAAATTTATCCAAACATATTATTAAACTAATAAGCTACCTCAAAAGATTATTCTAATAGTACTTGCTAAATAAACATAAGGGTGTGTGATTACTTTATTCGCATATAAAGGTATAAAAAAAGTTATTCATGAACTATTTAATTCAATTTATGAAACATTTAAATTAAAAAAAAAAATTAAGTTGGTGTAAACTTTGATGGCTTGTAGGGAAATGTTTATACATTTATTAGGGAAATGTGTATATTTGTGTTGAGAACATTAAAATGAAATCTGTTTATGCATGTAGGACCCTGCAAAAGCTGTAGAGAACTCTCATGGAAGTAGTAAAACCAGAATATCTTGATGAAGATTTGTTTAAAAATATAGCTAGACTTTTGCAACCATTTTCTCTTGAGTGGTTACTTTTCAGCAATTATGGTTTCTCTAAAAAGTAGAACAGATAGAAGCACCACTAGTATCAGCCAAGATGCCTACAGTGTCTTCCATGGAAAGCTATAGTCTCCCACGAGATTCATAATCAATTTCCTCAATTGCCTTGACAACACAGAAGCAGCACCTATGCTAATTCACAAGTTGCATATGCTGGCACATGGCAGATTTATACACATCTCTAAGAGCAGATAAAAAGGCTGCACTTTTCTGCCACAACATGCCATTGTAAAATATGCATCAGTTCTTCACCAATCATAGCATGGTTCCAGTATGATTAATTTGATCACTTGTTTTTTTATCAAGTCTTCTTATCCTCAATAGCCTCTCTTAAAGCTTAGGATTATGAGCAAAGCAAATAACTTATTCATTCTCAATGATGGGTCATTTTACATATAAATCCCACCCTTATGACTTACCAATGGCTGGATGTTGCTGCTTGAGGTTTAGACGATATTAATGTCAGAAAGGCAATGAAACCCTTTTTGACTTTGGTTTTAAGTCTGGTACCATTGATTGTGACATTATTACATGATGATTTGGTAATAATATGAAAATCTTACACAGACAAAATCAACCTATATAAATAAACTATCATAATAATCATTCGTACATTTTTTTAAGAGCACATAATATCTCAACAATCACAAGTTCACGTAATTTTAAACCTATATCAGTTCAACCAAAGAAACTCAAGGATAAGGTGATTTCCAAGTAGGAATTAATTTCTTGGCTTGTGATCTTAGGCAAGAATCATTCATGCATTTTATGCATTTGTTTCAGACACTGCAGAACTTCCAGGGACCTCTATTAGAAGGAGTAAAATTACAAGATGAGGCTCAAGATTAATTTAAAACTCTATAGCTAAACTATTTTACATCAGAAACCTGTCGTCTCTCCTTAGGTTCACAAATCATCGCAGAAAATTTCCTCAATAACTTGACAAGAAAGAAACAGCTATGGTACTTGGTAAGTAGTATGTGATGGCAGATTTATACACATCCTATCAAGAGAGAAGTTGCACACAGTATTTATGTTATGACAGCATGGATGGAGACACCATATCAAGCATGAGCTCTTCCCTGATCATGAAGAAATTTTTCTCAGGCTTGATGGTTTTAAATTGCAATAATCAACATGTTCTTACAAGCTTTGGTCTCCACATCCTAGCAAACCAATTACTTTCTCCAGGCTTCTGATCCATGGTCCGTTTCTTGTTATTTGTTTCAGTATCCTGGGAACTTTCCACTCTTGACACACTCCTCAAGGGCAATTGTGGACTGGAACAGGATGAGGATGATTCTACCATCCCATTCACCATTTCCAATACCTCACTCATCTTTGGGCGATTCTTTGGATTTTTTACCAAGCATCGGTTTGCTATCATAGAAAGTCTCTGGGCCGATTTGAAGATTTGTTTCTTATCAAGTCTTGGGTCTAATATCAGTTGAAATTTCCTCCCATCTGATAGGTATGGCCTTATCCATTCCAAGAGCTTCTGCTCACCTCTGGGGCGATTTCGATCTATAGGGTGCCTACCGGTGATGAGTTCATAAAGGAAGACACCGTAGCTCCACACATCATTCTTTGATGTTAGACGTCCAGTTTGAACATATTCTGGAGATGCATATCCCATTGTTCCCACAACCTGACAAGCATAGGCAGCCATATGAACACAAGTAATATAGAGTCATGGATTCCAGTTTTTTATGGTTTGGTGCTGTTGAGCAATATGCTACACACTTGAACAACAAAAGGGGTGCTAAAAGGGTAACTTAAATATCTGCATGCCCATGTTGAAATAACAGTGATAAAATGAAAGCTGAATTTAGATTGAGTATACATTATTTGCTGTTATAATTTTTGTTTTCTGTTTTATTTTGTATCAAAATAGTCATTAGTTGGCTTCTTGACTATGTGCTAGTGTTAGTTAACTGTAATCTATGTTCGTAGCTTTTCTGTACAGGTATAGATAGCTTTTGTTCACCCTAAGAAGATAGCTTTTGCATCATTCAGAATTAATAAAGGTTCTTCTTTCTTTATCTGTTATATTAGAGTCTATCTAAAAGGATTACTCGCCATGTTATACACATATGATGTCCAATAGTATCTGATGTGAGAAAGTGTATTGGAAAAAAACTTAAAATCTCGTATCAACTACAAATAATGTCAAATACAGAATATAAATGGATATAAACCTCGCCTCATGAGTTAGGCCTTAATCATTTTGTAAGAATAATCAAGAAATGAACTCAATTTTTGACAGAGACTTTCTTACGATTTTCAGAACTGAATCAATATTCATTCTATTATACTTCATATTTGACACAATCTTTATTCAGCCTCACTAGATCTACAGACGACTAAAGATTGATGAGTTATTTTTTTCATATGGGTTGGTCACTAAAAGATTGTGGTTGGATTATTGCCAACACAGATTTACCCTAGTCTTGTTTTGAATTTCTCTACTTTCTCATGTGAATAATTAGTTAAAAAGATTAAAGGCAATTACCGGTCTTCAAATGTTAGCAACATCTATTTACAAAATCATAGATTAATAGTACACATAGGCATACCGCGGTTGAGACATGAGTCAGTCCATCTGATGGTCCCAACCTAGCCAACCCAAAGTCTGAGAGCTTTGCATTCCATTGTTCATCCAAAAGGATATTTGAAGATTTGAAATCTCTGAAAATTATCTGCATTATGCGTACATAGTTAGCATATCATTAATCAACTGCACCAAGTATATAAATTAAACATGACATTGATCAAAGTACTCAAATTAACTCCTCCGAGATACCTTTCTTCTTTTCTAGCTAAATTACACTTCTCTCGTGAGATATGATTAAATTACAGTGCCTTCCCCAAGAAACTAACATGTTTTATGCTTTAGTCTATTTTAACGTGAACAAGCCTCTTACAACTAGTTTTCCTATCTTTGTGAGTAGAAAGAAAAATTTTAGTTTCCCGTGAATTCTGAAATTGGTAAACTATATTTTGTATGTTTAGTTTACTTTAAAAAATAACACCCTCAAGAAAGATTCTTACGAAAGAAGGTAGGAAGCTAACTTTTCTTAATTAAATACAAATTTTAATGACAAAAACACCATGTTAGCCTTATTACATCATTTAACACAGTAATAAATTAAAAATTTCTAGCAATATTTTTTATTAACCAAATAGAATTTAGTCATTCATGAGTATTATAATTCCTACGATTCATGATTCCCATATATGAAAAAATGTATCAGATAACAAACAGCCTTTTAGCTTAGTAGGTAGACTCTGGAATGCTAGAAGATGAAATAAAGATTTTAAGTTCCAAAGTCATTAACAAGGGTATTTAAAAACATCATTTCATTATTTGAAGTCCTAAAGTCTGTGTAAAATCAATGATAGGATGCTCAAAACTAGCTGAAGTTGTACAGAGGAAAAATGTCCCTGGGGAACTCATTAGTAGTTATTTGCATTAAATGGACTAACACATTTCATGTCATAGGGGGAGGGAGAGGAAAGTATAATGTTAGCATCTATTTGGTGAGGACAGAATAATTCACCTTTTTCCTTTGGGGATGTGGATTATATAAATGTGCAGAGAAAGATTTGTAGAGAAAGGCTTATTAAATTGAATAGGAATTTATGAAACTTGTGCCACAAACCTATACCTGAAAACCCATTTCTTCATGCAGGTATGTTAATCCACGAGCTGCATCTCGTGCTATTTTCAATCTCCTACTCCATGAGAGAGGAGCCTCTGATCGGTGGGATAAATGGTGTTCCACACTTCTGTTAGGCATGTATTCATAAATCAGAAGCCGCTGGATTCCTCTTTCATCATCTTCTGCACAATAACCCACTAGTTTCACAAGATTCGGATGCTCAACAACACCAAGAACATTCACTTCTGTCACCCATTCCCTGTGCCCCTACAAGCCAAAAGTAGAGTACCAAAATTTAAAACGGAGGAAACAATACATAGAAACAAATAATTCATATCTTCAGTAGCAACCATAGCATCTTAGTGTGTTTTGGAACGCACATCAAATTCACATCCAACAGAGAAGTTACTCTTCATGGCTTCTATAGTTAACTTTAAGCATGTGCATCGGATGTATGCAATGAAAATATCAAACATCCACATTTCCTTTAAACTTTCTAAAAAAGTAATCGTAAAAGTTTATCGTAGATCAGATAGGAGATCGGATTTTCAAGTAATTTTTTAATGGATCAAAATGGTTTAATGAAATTTTATATCCCACCGATTATTATCCAAAATAAAATTTATCTAATCCATCTAGTTTGCTACCCCTTGTAATATATACATTATATCTCTCCTCGAGATATCAAAAAGCACAGAGAAAACTAATTACAGACTAGTGCATGACAATGCCTTTACTAAGGGCATCTCCAATGCAAGGATCACAGGCTTAAGACAGGAGTATGTTAATGTAACATGAAATTCAAGACTATGAATCATAAGAATAAAAAAATGGATTGTGGGTGTTCTGCAGAGGCAAAAAATGCAAGAAGATTTACAAATGATAGGAACACACATAATAAATGAGACATCATAAGATGAACCCTACATTGGAGAGGGCCTAAGATAAAAACAGAAGCCAAACTCTTACCTGCATTCCTCTTTTACTAAGCTGTTTAACTGCAACTTCAATTCTTCCAGAGGGGACCTCCACACTTTTGATCAATCCCAGGTAGACACACCCAAACCCGCCTTCTCCAATCATAACAGAGCGACTGAAATTCTTTGTGGCTGATTTCAGTTCAGAAACAGTAAACACTCTGAGGTTGCTGGACCTCTGGGACAAACTGGGTATTGCATTCCTCCTGAGAGATTCTGTGCTGCCATTGTCTGAAACTTCCTGAGAATTTAACTCAGAACCAGATCTTCTAATATCAGCACACGTGGAATTCTCCGACCGGCCCGATGTTGATCGCAAGCCTTTAGGCTCATCTTTCTTCTCTCCATAGGAGAATGTAAAACACTTCATGGCTGCTGACTGTACTGCATTTTCATTTTCAGAAGAGAATGTTGAGATTTTTATATTCATTTAGAAGCAACACAGCATCTAATGTAAAGACATATATATGACGAAGAATCCTCAAATTGAATTCACAAAGAAAAAAAAAACACTTGCTTCAAATAACCATATCATCAAACACCTTCTAGAGCATCCTTGTCAGCCTAATTCCCACTGTCATCGACATCTCCAATTTTAGATAATCCAAATATAAATGTTTTCAATCACTGTTCCATGTCTCTTTTACCACCAGCAAAAGCTAAACAAGTCAGAAGTATTCAGATAACCAGTCACAATCTAGGAAGTAGCCCAATTAACCATTTATACTAACAGAAACTAAGTTTTGCTTTCGTGAAATACAAAATGAATTCAATTTTTGTCTTTGGGGGCAATACCAAATCTCTATACTTTCAGAAATACCAACAGAAACCATCAACCCGTACCAGATAAGTCAATTTTTAAAACTACAAAAGGTTAAAAATTAGTAATGGAAACAAAATTTTGTTTTCGGGAAATAAGATTAAGACTAGAAAGTGTCCAAATTGGTCATCCATATCACAATCTGAAAGTGTAGAAGCCCGGAATCGTATTAAGGATCATATGGGATCAGTTGCATGCACCCTTTACTCATACAAAAGGAACAACTACAAAAAGGAGAGATTTTTGGGGGTGAAACTCACCTCTGGTTGGTGCAAAAGGAAACTTTTGATCTAACAGAAGTGAGATGTTGGCAGTCCCCTTTGGGTCAAGATTCCGAAGAGGACCAGCACCATTTCATTTGCCTCCAAAAGTGGAGACTTCAGAGAGTGAAAGGAGAAAGAATGAGTTTAAGAGAAGTTTTCCACACGGCAGCAGATGCTGGCTTGGTCACCTTAGTTTACCGAACAAAGTTCAGCCTAATAAAGTAAGTAATAAATATTGGAAGCTTCATTAACATGATAAAAAGAGTGTGAAAAGGGTGTGGTTTTGGATTTGACAAGAGTGACTCTAGAATTTAAGAACCTAAATGTTGAAATTATGAGCTTTAAAATTACGATTATTTAATTCTAATATAATGCTTAGATTATAAATTTCTTACATTAAAAAGAAAATCTTAAAAACAATGTTGTAAAGTAAGTAAAATAAAAACAAAAGACTACTGTAAGAAAATCTCATTATTTTTTTATAAATATTCTGATCCATACATTCTCTTACACTAATGGTAGGAACAGTGGATAGTGAAGTGCATAAATGAATATACGCAGAATTTGGACGAAATGAAATAACTTATCCAAAACGTGAAAAGAAAAACTTTGGAAGGAACGTGGAAGAAGCACAATAGAATGAAAAGGAATATAATTGGAAAGTTAAGATAGCAACGATGAAAGAAATGCACATTTCATTTCTTCGTCATAGTCATGTCATGGTGAACCTTCCACCACGCTTCTTCCTTTCATGTTAAGTGTTTGACTGCATACATGGAAGAGTAATTAATTTATTATTTTTCTGCATAGACATGTAACTGCAAAGAGTGTATCTTATTCATACTAATCTCTTAGGATAATTTATAAAAATACGATATTCTAGTGAGTGAGTGTATATAAATGTTTAAATTGAGAGAAGAAGAAAGAGAAAAAAAAAGAAAAAGTGAATGGTGTTTATAAATTAGACTGTTCAAACAATTAGTGACAATTGCTGTATTAGGGGTGTCTTAAAAGATAACTGGAGTCATGATTCAAATATATTTTTACGCATCGGAGTAAACAAGGTACTGGACAAGAGGCCATTTTTTAAAAATATTTTGGATTACTAAATTTTGATAATTTTCTCTTATAACATGATGTGTAATTTTAAGTGGTTTTGAAAGATTGAAACTGAAAAAAATAAAAAATAAAAAACCACTTAAAAGATGACACATAAAATTATAAGAGAAAATTGTCAAAATTTAGTAGTTAAAAGATCATTTTTTTTTAAATATAATCTTTATAAAAGAAAATAATAAAAATAAACTTATTCCAAATTTATTTACCAAATATTATACCCCATTCATGTGATTTTTATCCATTTTTTGAAATCAATTGACCAAATCTAAAAGATTAGTTAGAAAAATATTAACAATTACAAAATTGTATACAAATAATTTTATATATTTAAATATTTTTTGACTTATGAAATTAAAATTAATTTAATTTGTTTAAATTTATATTTTGTTATTTAACTTCTTTATATTAATATTTTTATTTGGATTATAGTTTAAGATCATTCTTTTTATTTGGTTGTATATTTTAAAATAATATAATAATCTAACATTTAAAAAAAAAAAGTATGTGTGAATATTTACGGGTAAAAGAAATCATGAGTATTTATTAAATAAGTATCAAGTAAGTAATAATAAGACAAATTCTCCTAATATCATTTTTGAAAAACAAATAACGCTAATGAGCATCACTTAGCCAATTCGGTCTTACATATCCAACAATGCATATATTATATACTTTGAAATTGCTTAGACCTCTATATTGTCTTTTTTTTTTTTTTTTGTTTAATACTTCAAATGC
>Ga0214545_1008495_pt1 | contig 16338 bp, 10 predicted proteins | sample CNSS4metaG_FD_160064 | JGI IMG/M metagenome (GOLD analysis project Ga0214545, IMG submission 160064) | Root nodule microbial communities from cowpea collected in UCLA plant growth center, Los Angeles, California, USA - CNSS4 | ecosystem: Host-associated > Plants > Roots > Nodule | place: USA... | reverse complement strand
GTGTTCGTTGGGAGACGACTTTGGGTTACTTTACCCTTTCTATTTTGTTGACTACTTTCTTAATAATACTGAAGTTGTTATAGATAAGTAGTATTAATTTGATCGCGTCAACGACAGCGTTATCAGGATTATATTGGATATCTTAAGAGGGAAACAACTTTATCCCAAACTATCCAAATGTGGGTTTTGGTTGAAAGGAAGTCCAATTCTTAGGGCATATCATATTGACTAAGGGGATTTTAGTGGATCTTGCCAAGGTGGAAGCGGTGCCTAAATGGGAACGCCCTAAGAAGGTTTCACAAAAGTAGTGGCTCCTGTAACATACCTAACTTACAAGGCAGTACAAAAAATTTGTTAATTACTTACTAATAATAGATTAAAATCCATAGGTAATTTATAATTTCATACAGATATTAACTATGAATTTTTATCGGTAGGTAATTTAAGACTTACATACGATTTTTTTCGTATGTAATAATGGACTAGTTTGCTAGCTAATATTTGTAGGTAGAATCTGTATATAACTTTAGCAATAAGTGTAAAATTTTTTTGAAAGAAATTATCTGTATGTATTGATACTTAAATCGGTAGGCAAATGAAGTCATTCTTTACCTACTGATGTTACCTACAGATTAAAATAAATGAATTTTAAAAAATATTAGTGTGTTTTGTCATCTTTATACAAACTTGAATATGTCACAACAAACCCTAAATCCCCTACATTTGCAACATCCTTCATCCTTCTTTCATTCGCAACAAATCATAAATCTCCTCACCTATTTGCCTTTTTCCTTTGTAAAAATAATAACCTTCTCCCAAGTCTCCGTCTTAGATAAATCTCTGTTTCAACGACTTCAACACCAACCCCAAGCCTCATCTGAATTATGTTTCATCCTTCCTTAACCTAGAGTTTAGTGTGTTTGTGTGTGTCTTGTAGTTATTTTGTCTAATAAAAAGGTGTTTAACAAGTTGAATGGCTTTTGCATATAAATATGTGATCAACATATCAAATCATCTAAAATAACTATTAATTTGCTGATTGTTTGTTTTAATCAGTTAAATGTGTGATTCAATAGTGAGGCATGTCTAAGTCTCTTGGTCAATCTCAACAACCAATAAGTTTTCATAATTTTTAGTTGATCACGGGTTTTTACAAGTCCAATTGAACCCTCTTGAAAATCTTTTTGAGAAAATCATGGTTGAAAATAAACTTCAGTTTGCAAAAGGTTCCTCTATTCATAGGCCTCCTATGTTTAGTGGTGTTAACTAGCAGATATGAAAGTATGCATAAATTTTTGTGTGGAATCAGTTGACCAAGGAATTTGGGTTGCTATCATGAATTGACCATTCGTTCCTAAACATGTTGGTAAGAAGCAGGTTGATAAACCATAGAGCATGTGGACAAATGATGAAAAAAGAAAAGCTAAATATGACTATTCTTTGAAAAACATCATTACATCTTCACTCAACTTAGATGAGTTATTTTGGGTATCCCAATGCAACTATGAAAAAAACGTGTGGGATGTATTTGAAGTCACACATGAAGGAACCAGTGATGTGAAGATAGCAAGAAAGCACATGTTGATTCAAGAATACGAGTTGTTTAGAATGCAACCAGGAGAACCTATTGTTGATGCACAAAAGAGATTTCCACACTTTGTAAATCATTTGATCAGCCTTGGGAAAGAGTTTGACAAAGAAGAATTAAACATCAAAGTGTTAAGTGCCTTGATACAAGTTGGCAGCCTAGACTTACAACAATCTCAGAATCCAAAGATCTCTCTACCATTACCATTGCCTCGCTGTTTGGTAAGCTAATAGGGCATGCAATTGAAATGAATAGGTTAAATGAGTAAAGAAGTCAAGAAACGAAACAAAAGAATATTGCACTAAAAAGTAGCATTTGGAAAAGTGGTGTTTCAGATGATGAAATAGCTTAAACCAATGACACTAAGAACCTAAATCTCCTTTTGAAAATTTTTAAAAAGTTTCTTAAGAGGAGAGGTAAAGATAAAGGAAATCAAAAGAGGTTCTATTAAAAATTAATTATTCTGGTAGTTGTAAGACTCAAAAAAATTAAGTAATTAAATAAATAATTATTTAATATAAATACTGGTAATGTAATAATTATGGCATTCAATACGGAGAGTTAATAAATAGATTAGTACTAGTTCAAGTGGTTGAGAGTACAAAAATGTGATGAGAGGACTTTGGTTCATGTCTTGTGTGTGTTAATTTAATTGTTTATTGTTTTTAGTAATATGTTTGATCATGATGAGTGATAATATAATCCAAGATGTATAGGAATTATCATGAAACATGAATTGGTTGATTGGTTGTGCATTGACTTGACATTTGGGTGGTTGTGTGTTGTAACCTTGGCTTATGCGAAATAAGTTCCTTTTTGCCAAATCTCTTTTTGGCATGAATGTGAAGGAGCAGAAAACCCTAGCTGTCTAAGAGGGCAGTTGGAAGGGGTTGGAAGACCATCTTAGAATGGCCATTGATTAACCATTAAATATATTTTTAATGGAATTTTCATTTTAGCTATTAAAGCAATTAAAAGTGCGTTGTAAAATGAGTATATGAGTGGAAATAAGGAGAGGAAAGAAGTTTTAATCATACAAGAAAACAACCGGCACTAAATAAAAGAGAATTGAGAGGAAATTTGGAACCACATTCAAGAAGGAAATTAGAAGGAGTCAAATAGGGGACACGTTGACACAAAAGGATAAAGGTTTTGAAAAATTAGTAAGGAGTCCAGGTTAGGGAAGATGTATTTTCGTGCATTAATCTATTGTTTTTGGATTGTTGTTGCATGAATTGTATGTGAGTCTTTGGTTCTTGCAATTTCCTGGACTGTTTCGTATTTTCTGGAAATTTTCCAAAAACAGTTTGGCGGCCTTAAAGGTTTGCTAGACGACTCATATGAATTACACTAAATTTTTGGGTTCCTGCTAAAAACTGCCTTGTGGCATGAACTGACCACTAGGCGACACAACCTACCTGAAACAATTTTCTAGGTTTGGTATGAACAGCCTGGCGGTGATGAACACCCGCCAGGCGATGCGAGCCAATTTGACTTGTTTTTTTATGTTTTGTTGGTTTATGGGCCATTCTAATCGGGGAAAAGGGATTATTACTTGAGAATGAAATGTTAGATGCTAATACTAGTTGAATGGCAGTGTGGTTGAAATTAATTAGGAAATATTCGTACGAAGTCAGCTTAGGGTTGGAAAAATTGGTATATTTTGAGTTTAGGAATATTTATTATATGAATTACATGGAAGAGTAGTATGTTCCCACTTAAATTGATATTGAGTACTTTTGGAAGTACGATTGCATGCTAAATTACGGAATCCGACATAGGAATGCATTGTGGGTTTTGGAGGTTTTTCGCAGGTGCTACATCCCGCCAGGCGACAACACAGATTGTAGTTGCAGTTATGTGTTCTGGACGTGATGGGTACAAGTTGGAATCAGTGGCGGGTCTTAGAGAAAATGGTATGGGAATAGTAGGGAAAAGACAAATCATGAGTAGCTTGGGGGTAGGAGAGAAAGCATGATTCAAGGAATGAAATGAGGATTGAGGATTTAATGTACATTGGTGTGGTAACTGGTGTTGTTGTTTGACTTATAAAATGAGGCAGTGGTTGATATAAGTTACTCATAGGCAAGGTACTTCTATTCCCAATTCCAACTTGTAATAAATTTGATCCTATATGTGAATAAATAAGTACGTGGCATATAAAAGGTAATGTAGTGGCTTATAACAGATTTTGGGAAATGGAACTACTGTTTAGGACCATGATAGAAAATAGGATTAATCGGAGGACTATTGTATGAGTTTGATATGTTGGTTGTACTTAAGTGAATCTAGGCATTGGAATGGTTTAAGTGGGTGGATAAATGAATGATGTAAATCTGTTGTAAGGTAAGGGTGGGATGAACCTTAACTTGTAAAAGATGCTTTGTGTTTCACTAGGGACTAAGTAGCATGTTGTGGTGCTTGAATGAATTTGGAATTAGCTGTGGTGAAAAATAACTAGTAAACTCGCTATACTAGTGTAGCGCTTAGCGGTGAGGTATGAGCCGCCAGGCGAGAGCTACGAAAAATTGAGGGGTCTTTGAGCACTTGGCGCCTGGCGATGAGGACGATCCCGCTAGGCAACAACTATGTGGACAGTGGCACTAGGAGCGTGTGGTGCCTGACAGTGGTGTTCGTCCCGCCAAGCGATAACTGTAGGACCAAAGACTTCTGAGACGCTTGGCGGTAAATGGGTTTCGCCAAGCGATCTACAATTGGTTTTCGTCTTGTGACGCTTAGGTAACGCCAAGCGATGACACAAGGGCAATGGTTTGTTCTTTGGATGTGCGTGGTCTACAAGACTTTAGGTGATACCTTAAGGATGAACTTTGTTGGAGCAGTTCTTTGGATGTGCGTGGTCTCCATGTAAAAAAACATTTTTCAGATTCCTATCATGGTTTGCTGCCAATTATAATATATCTCTAACTGTATTGATTTTTGCAATTGGTACATAAGTCTCCAAGTAATCTACTTCATAAGTTTGAGGGAATCCTTTTCCCTCAAGCTTAGTCTTGTGTCTCTCAATGATTCCATCAACCTTGTCTTTTACTATATAAACTCATTTGTGTCCAATAAGATTTTTTTCTAGGTGGTAGATGACTAGCTTACAAGTATTATTCTTCTCTTATGGCTCCATTTCTAAATACATGGCTTGTTTTTATTTTTTGTCAATTAAGGCCTCATATACAGAAGAAAGTATAGTTGGAGTAGCTTGTGAAAAAAGGTTTTATGTGTAGGAAATTTTGAAAATTATTTTCTTAATAAAAATATTTATTTTATTTTTCTTAAAAAAAATTATTAGTTTTTAATAAGCATGTGATAATATTGACTACAAAATTTGGTAATAATATATATATATATATATATATATATATATATATATATATATATATATATATATCATCAAAATGATTATATATTTCTAATAAAGCTGGAAATACGACGAAGTCGCATGTTTAACTTTGAATAGTACACACATGACAACGCTATAGCTGTATTGATAACTCAGCGTGAGAAATATTTAACCTTTTTGAGATTCAAAATTTCTGGTTTTTAAAATATATTATTATCAATTAAAATATAATTTCTTCATCAATGTACATATTTTATTTTGAAAGGCACAATTAAAGGTAAACTAAGATGTTTCCCATTTCAATCAACATAAACAACGTTTATTTAAGTAGTGACAAACTTGAATTCAAAATGAGAAAAATTGTAATATTTATCACGCACGTATAATGTACACAGGTAACCTTAATTAGTACAAAAGATAGAATTTTATAGGAATACAACGTTAACAGTAGAGGGAATCTAAAGCCAAAACTGCTTGGAAAATCAATGCCAGCAATTCCTTTCTTATCTTTCTCACAGAATCAGAAACCTAGCAAAACCTGACACGAAAAGGTTTTAGGTACACTTCATTGTCTCGAAGTATTTAGGTAATAAATTTGTTATATCAGTTTTTCTCTGTGTTTTTCCTTTGCTATCCGTCCGTAGAAAAGTGCCAAAGGAAAAACCTGCCGGCAACGTTTTCTCACCAGAAATGTCCTTTTCAAGAAAGATAAGGAAGGTGGTGGAGAATCTTCGGATTCATATTCGATGAAGAAAATGAAAAGCAAAGCCATTCATAAAAATATATATATAAATATAAAAGGGTATTTACCTCCCACTAGCTAGGTGCAATAGAGTCAAGGAGGTTTTGATAATGTCAAAGGTCTTTTCCGCGAAGAAGGCGAAAGAGAACCAAGTGGTATCCAAGTTTAGGTGGTCCACTAATAATCAAATATCTAACTCAACCATGCTTTCATAGGGTTAGGATTAGGACCATACAAGAAAAATAAATGTCTTGTGCTTGTTTCTTCTCTTTAATTTAACCATATTTTTAAAAATATAAATGTTGTAGCTTGTCGGAACTTACATATATCCACATTTTTGGAATGAATTTGAACATGAGATAACTAACACCACATTTGTCCTCCCTCATTGTTTTCCTTTCCTTCCTTTAATAATTCTTGAAGATCAGATTTTGCTAACTCACAGCTTTCAACTTTTACAATAAATTGAATAAACCATGCATGTAGATGTTAATTCCGAACCTATGAAACAAGAATATGACATGCATCCATATATGTTGAAGTGTGCTCTCAAAATTGCGATTCCAGTTGGCCCAATTATCTTTAGTGTAGGAGGCAACAATTAAACAACATAATTAAGCCTAACAAACCAACATTAGGGCCAAGATGTCGGTCACACTCACCCCCACTAAACATGATGTACTACGTTGGAAACAGCATCTAAACATACCACACATAATAAGCAAAGGTAATCCACATATAAGAGGAATGATGTCTAATCAATTATGGAAGATGGAACCTTTTTGTTTCGTTACGGATTTAGCATCAAATTACTTTTGAAGTAGTAGTTCACCTAAACACTAACGAAGAGAATTATTACCTAATTATGAAAAATATTTCAATACTAGTTAAGGATAGAAGGTTGTCCTTTTAGAAAAAAACATGTATTTAAATTCTTGGTAGTCTCAACTTTTAAGTAATGTAAAATTATTAAGCGTAAAAAGCAAGTTTTTCAATTGATATTAGTTCAGCAAAGGATTTTGACACGTTTGTTTTGCCCATTGTACTTTGATTCCACAATCGAAGTATATTCATTTAAAATAAAAAAAAATGGTGGACTTTTGGCTTTGGTTTGAATCCAAAGCATAAACTTCCATATTAGGTTTCAGTTGTCTTCAAAACTGAAGCATAAAATAATAAAAAAAATGGAAGAAAAATAAAGGAAAAGGCTTCACTTCTAGTAATAACCAAGTCTTATCCCTTTCTAATTTTAAAAATAATTTAAATTTAAGGGAGAAAATACTTCAATTCTCTAAAAAAACATAGACATATAAATGAATTTGCTTTAGTTTTTAAAGAACTAAAGTTTGTTCTCCCCTTAAATTTAAATTATTTTTAAAATAAAAAAGGGATTAGGCTTCGGTAATACCAAAACTGAAGCTTAATCCCCTTATGCTTTTATTTTTGCTATAATCGAAGCCTAATGTATACATTGTTTAAATACTTTTTTTGTTTTTCTTTCTACCTACATGACAAATCTGGGTAGAAAGAAAGCAACCAAAACTAGCAAACATAATCCATAAACAATAATATATAGTAGACAATTTTTCATCAAAGCACGTATTATTGTACATTTCTACTATATGTACAAATAAATGATTCACATCCTAATCACGTATTATTGTACATTTCTACTATATGTTTTGCACAACCTTTCCTTATATACTCTATTGACTTCTTTTGCATTGGTGTGATTGTTGAATCTTTGCACAAAAAGATAATAATTTCAATTAGTATATAAAAGTACAAAGTTGGAAAGTATTTATTCAATTAAATTATTTATGTTTCCCAATCACATGTAATACGAGCATATGAACAATGATTTTTATCCATTGCATAACATAGCAATCACACTCATATGAACTAGTTTGTTTATGACACTACAATATATCAACACAATTATAAATAATTGAAGAAGAAAAGGAATCAAACAATTATATATGGATCAAAATAGAAAATTTGAAGGGACAACAACGAAAGCTTTAGTTATAGTCATTGAGCTCCCTAACAACATGCTATGTCCAGCAAATGAACTATGAAAAATAGGAATGTTTTAGGATACACTTATATAACAAAGAAAGTTCATAAGATTAAGGTTCTTACCAATTTATTAATTGTTTGAGATGCTTGGAGGAGACTTGTGCATTAAGCAAAACCATACAATAATGTGCTCCTTGAGGAAAATACAATGATTGTTATAACTTAAAATTATCTATTATAATTACAACACAACAAACTACACTTATGAATGTATATAAGGGACTAAATATATTTGCTTCCCCTGTTTAAAAAAATTGGTGATGTATGTTTGGGTGTCATCAAACTTATTACCAGAATGAATGAGTTAGGGGTCCATGAACCCATATACATCATTGAACCTCACATTCTTACTGATACCAAACATATACTTGAAGACAAATTATTTATTTAATATAAGTAACTAGATACGCTAATTAAATATAAGAAAAGGTTCAGAGACTTACATCATCTATAATTGAATAAATGTACTACCCAGTTCTTCTTTCCCTAACACAAGTTCTAAGACATCTTCTTTATGCAAGTACAATGGGATCTCACTGACTCTTCCAAATATAATAGAATGCCATGGAACCACTGTCAATTAACTGCTTACAGTATCAACAAGTTGGTGTAATACACCAAGAGGATAGTCCACAAGTAGAGATGACTTCTTGGTGGGTTTGTGACATTCCTCTTGATACGTCTATTGTTACATGAAAACAATTTAAGTAAGTTTGAACATAAATAACCTGAAAACTTAAAAATAGAGTAATGTAGGGTTTAAGAGTTTGAATCGGGGGTTAAGAAATAGAACCAGACAAATCTTTAGGCTAGGTGAGGAAGGATTGGAATGCTTCTACCATAGTATATACCTCATCTATTGGCACAAGAACTAAAGCATCTAGTATATGAACTTCCACTACTGTGATCTTAATGATATTGTCCGATAGGTTCATACCATGCAGATCTATGGCTGCCTGAAATACCTTTCCATGGGCCACTAGTGTCCTTTCTTCACCATATACAACATATAACTGACATTGACAAGTGTCGTCAATGGCATCCTGTATAAAGTTACTCAAATTCTCTTCATTAACATTAATTTATTTTTGGCCATGAAGAACAACAAACAGATGTTCATATGCACGATCTTTTACTTAAAAAAAGCTTGAGATTTTTATTGTGCCATGATAAAGGGCTTGTCCCGATAACCCACCTTCTGAAAATGAACTAGAGTTATACCTGACTCATCCATTCTGACAACACTCTTATTGTCAACCCATTTACATTTGAACATTGAAATAGTAAACATAGTATAATCAACCTTTCATATCTCTTTTACTATACCATCACGATTTTGATCTTTGGATGTGGAAAATTGTAACAACTTAGCTCAATACTGACTCCACTATTTTGTATTGTGCTTTTATCATCCAAAGACTTTGTATAGAATGTGCAATTACTAATTTCCTATCTTGTACAACATAGGACATCAAACCTTAATCCATTTGCTAGCCACATCAAAGTCTTAGAAGATTTTGAATCTTTCAAAACCTCAACTTTAAACCAAGGCACGAATGTTCTATTATGCTCCATCAACTGTCATTTCTCTTATTGTCTCGGGTTATTCTCTTTCAAAATGGCTTTATGCGTAGATAATTAAGGGATTACCACATTTGTATTATTCAGTATGCATATATGTGATTGCAATAGTTCTTCGTGATCTTTGGTTACTAGATTTACACCTCATAAGCACTTACTTATAAAACACCTATTTAACCATGATCTAGGAGGAACTCGTATTGGATTTTCTTTTGTCATGTACTTTGAATAAAACTCAATACTTTCTTTAGCAATATTCTTTTCAATCATTGAAGATTCTGGTCCATAGAACTTGATTTCTCTTTCCAAATGAATAAGTAAATGTACTATGATGTCAAAAAATGATAGAGGAAAAAACATCTCCAACTGACACAAGATGATAACAATCTCGCCTTGAAGTTCGCCTAACTTTATAGGATCAATGGCTTTACTATAAATTGAAGAGAAAAATGAATACAAATAAGTTATAGTTTGTCTAACATTTTTTTGTAGAATTTCATGAATAGACACCGATAACAATTGTTCCATTAAGATGTGATAGATGTTGCAATCGTGAGTATCCTTGTGGTACCTTGACACTCTTTAGACAAAGGCAAAAACTTATCTTCTTCTGTTTGTTGGACATAGTGTAACATGCGGAGGGGGGGAGAGAGCAAAAATGTATGCTTACCAACCTCACTTGGTGCTAAGTCTTCTCAAATCTTCATTTGAAGTAAATCCAAATCCAAATGAGCATTTACTCTATCTTTTGTCTTTCCCTAAATTTTAAGCTATCACACATATTCTTCTCTACATGCATTACATTTATGCAATGTCAAACCTTTCACTTCGACCAATATGGAAGATCAAAGAATATTGACTTTTTTCTTCCAAGGGCTCATTATAAATTATTTCTTTAACATTTTTCAAGACATGATGTGCTTTATTAACTTTTTCATGAATTTGAAGGTCAATCAATGGAATTGGTGCATCGTCATTCTCTTGATGTTCATAAATGATTTGTTTTAACCTTCGATAAGGATGATTAGATTTTAAAAATCTTTGATAGTGCAAATATAATGTCTTCCTTCCGTGTTTCAATTGATGAGCCATAATGTTTTATTTACATATAGAACATGCTTTATGACCCTTGACATTGTACCTTGACAAATTACCATAAGCTGGCAAGTCATTGATGGTGCAAAATAACATTGTATGAATCATGAAAATTTCATAAGCAAAAGCATTATATATTTCAACCCCAATAACTTCAAGTCTTCAACTGGTGAATCAAGATAGACATTTATGTCATTTTCAAGCTCCCTAAACAAGATATCATCACATACAACATCATGTACATTCTCTCCATGAACAGTGTAGGAGATAAGTTGGAATGAATAATATAACAGGTCAACAACTATGTTTGGTACTTACACTGCTAAATGGATTCATTTCATCAGTAGCTAAACCAAACCGAAGATGAATATTTTTCCATTGCATTGAATCAGTTGGATGACAAAGCAGTCTGTCACATCTTCTTTCATCTACATGCCAATTAAGGTTATTAGCGTCTTTTGGGTTCGCCAACAAACACATAGGTCTGGTACAATTGAAAGGTATCATGCTACTTTCAAAGCGAGGCCATCTTTTTTTATCTTTCCATTATCTTCATTATTTTTTTCTGCTGCTACCATGATAACCCACAATTTGGACATTTTCTTTCAACCTTTCATATTCTTTCCTATATAATATGCAATCATAGGACATGCATGTATATTTTTATACTCAATATCCATTAGAAATTTCAACATGGAACATTTCGTTCATCAGCACCAACAATTCTATGAAACTCTTACCGGTCCACCCATTGGTCGTTTTCAAATTCATTAGCCCTAACACCATTGACAACCGTGTGAACTTAGTTGAACCAACATACAAGGAGTCTCTACATTAGTAGATGTTGTTTCATACACATATGCTTGGGCAAAATCTTCTGTGCCAACATCATGAATCATATCCTCTTATCGGTTTTCTTCCAATCGGTGTTCCATGGTAGAATCGACAACATGTTCATTTAGGGAGACAATTGGGAAGTCTATTAATTCGTTGCATCATGTCCATGTAGTATAATGAAGAAGGAAACCATAACAGATAAGGTGTTCCCTAATTTTGGTTGCATTCAACTTTCTCCCACTAAAACATTCGACATAAGGACATCTAAAGTTCACTCCATGACCACTTTTACCCTTATTGCATTACACAAATTGTATAAATTCTTCAACTCCTCTCTCATACTCAACATTGATGCGAGGTGAATTAATCCAGTCTCGATCCATACGTATATTTATTGAAATTGGGTGAACAATTTCAGTAATCTAAATAAACGATGACCTCACTTTAGTATTCATGGTGTGATCTGATCACAATAAAGAAGATTCACTTTTTTTTAGTTTATTGGTACATATCAATTTTAAACAAGATATCTTAAATTTCACGAAATTTTGCTAGCATTTCACATCGGCTTCAGGGTACACGAAACGAAAGTGATCATCAACCACAATCAAATATGCACTCGAACATCAATACAAAATATAGTTGGCATATAATCATGAATTTTAAGATATGTATACAATATACATGTTAAATCAAATGTTATTCAATATATATATTCCTTTTATGTTAATTTTTAAAAATACAATTTCTTCAATAAACTTCGAGACAATAAATAATTTTCGTATTGAATCTCAAATGGAAAACTAAGACTAATTCAATATCTGACTGAAAGTGAACAAAGTTCCGAAAATGCGAATAAATAAGATAGGCCCAACATTAAAGGTCTTACAACCAACTTAAAAAATAAAAACAAAAATTTAAAACATGTCATTCACCCACCGACGGGTGATTTGCCCAACGAGATTTGTGTAGCAATCAAAGTCACCCAATGACAAGTTCAACTCAAAATTTGGTTCACCCAGCAACTAATTGATTCACAATTTTATTCCAAAAGTGAACTACAGGCTAAGATCTTCATGTTCGAAGGACTTTCAACTTTTTGTATATCATCATGAACCTTGAAGATTTTTGTTCTTCCATCTTTTGACCTTGTCATAGGCCCCTCGAGTTGTTATGGTTCTCTTTCTAACTCGTCTTGTATAGTACACTTTTGATTGAGAATTTACTTTGGTTAATAGTAAGAACGGTGACAAATTAATTAAGAATTTACTTTAATTAATTTAATGTAAAAAACAATAGTTAATGAACAATAATATGAAGATAACCGATGAAGAATTTATATTGAAAGCAGTGGAATTGGCCTGTTGATAGAGGTCATACCCTACCACATTAAAATAGATAAATGCAATATGTGGTAACCAACCAGAGTCGTCTCCCAACGAACAATGTTCTTGTTCAAAGCTTCATTTTCCAGACAAACACAACACTATAACACAGGGGGGTTTGGCAGATTCAGTTCTAACACAAAATTACTAAAATCTAATAGCAAAACTTAATTGAACAGAATTCAAAATGTATTGATTCCTTGATTCCACTAAAAGTCCATCAATCACAGATTACCAAATTACTTGTTCTATTCGATTTTGCTCTCATAAACCCTAAGTTAATCAACTAAGCGAAAATTACCATTGATTCATTATGTCATTAAGCACAACAAAGTTCAGGCAGCTAACACCCACAGATTTAAGCAAGCTGTGACAGAACCCATAAACATTAAGCATGAATACAAGCCATTAATGTGCACAAACACGAATTTGAGATTAAGCATTCATCAAAAACGTATTTTATCATGAAAACGCAACCTGAAACATAGTCAAATCCGAACACAACCCATAAACAACAAACAATCTCATGGTTTCATTTCAATTTCGTCAAGGAATCAATGCAAAAAGCTTAGCTAGACATGGAAATGGAGCATACAAGCCCTTCAAAACAAGATTCACAAAAACAGAATATCAAACCCTAACTTGGGTATTATTCAAACGCAAGTTCAAGAGCAAAGGAGAATTTTAGAGCTTTAAATGAACGAAAATCATTGTTGTGATATAAAATCTCGTGGTCACATCAAATAGATTCACATATTTAAAAAAAAATGCCACTATTGGGTGTAAAATTACAAAAATGTCACTACTAAGCCTCAAATGTTGGCCAATTCACTTAGATGTCGTGGAAATGACGTGGAAATGATTTGGCAACTCTCTTCATATGAAGATTAATGTCCAAGCTCCAAAATTGCTTCACCCAAATACCTAAAAATAATTAAAAACGAAAATTAGGCCAAATAATGTGAAATTAACCCAAATTCGGAATAGTGGCCCAATAAAGCCCAACAGATAGAAACACACTAAAGATAAATAATGAAGCACTGAACAGTTATCAAATGGGTACACAAAGGCTAGTGGAATGGAGGAAAATAATGAATCATCACCTGTTTTATTATAATTGTTTCAAAGTCTTTTATTAATTTGCTATTTCATTCTTAAATTCTTCTATAATTTTTTGCATATCATCATATAGTTTAATTGCATTATGTTGAAACCGGAATCGCGACGGGAAGACGAACCAAAAAAGAAAACGGGTTTGAAAAAGAGATTTGGAGTCGCCACCATAGTTATTCTAGAAAACTATGGAAAACCATGAAAATAAGACAAGTTTACAAAAAACCAGATTTTGGATCCGGGAGTCAGTTACGCGTATGGAAGGTGTTAGCACCCTATCGCGCCCGCCCGAGGGCGGTACCTTTAATTATTTTTATTTTTTATGTTTTATTTTTTTTATAATTTTCAAATTCAAGACTTGGTAAAATTCCTTTCCCCTTCTATGGCTTTCAACCTCTTTTCAAGCATTTCTAATTTACTCTCTTCGTCCTTAACATCCCCAGGTGCAACGACAGACTTCACCTCGTGTTGCTTTGGCTCTATTATGTTCACGATATCTGGATGAGTTGTTTCCCCATAACATGTGAAAGTAGCAGCTTCAAGCTTATTTTCTTCATCAACCACATTGTTTTCAACATTTTGAATGCAAACTTTCCTCGAGACCACTCCAAGGGGTGGAATGTAATTTGAAGGGAGGCTAGATGGAGGACAATTTTGGTTTTCCTGAACCCTGTGTTGTTGTTGTGGTGTGCACGTCTCTCCAGGGTTTTGCATGGCATTCAAGGCCTCCAAGATTTGACTCATCTGACTCTTCAATTGTTGGATATCGGCCTTCATCGTTTCTTGGGTTTCTCCTTGGTTTTCCATGATTTTGCGATAGGGTCGCGTCCTGTAGGGTGTCTTGGAAATTTAGCCGTATTTTTCTTTTATTTTAGTGGAATTTTATTGAGTGAAATGGATAGAGAAAGAACAAGAAGGAAATGAAAAGAAAGAGAAAAGATGACATAATGCAACCAATTCTAGTTAGAAATTATAAAGTTGTGAAAACACCGTCACAAGCATAATGGAAACTAGCACAAAACAGAATCAACAATGTGATCCATACAATAAAACATCCATAACATTTAAGTCCACAATGTTTGAAACACAGGAAGTCATGATTAATTTTCTTGAGCCCTAGCATCAAATTCTTCATTTCCGCCATCAGTTTCTTGTAGTGGTTGAGGAAAGCTTCAATCCCCTTAGGTGGGTTAAAAATCGGCATTGCAGACTCAGCATCAGCTAATAACTTAGGGACATTTTTGATGGCTCCATGAGCGAGGGAGGCTAGCTGCGAGAAACATATCTTCTAGTGCTCTGTAATTCGTCCCTGTTCCACGACATATTCATTCATCTGAATCATCAATTCTCGATGTCTTTTTTCTGATTCTGCATGATGCAAACATTCTTTCTCTAGTTTCGCCACTGCTTCTTCCACCCGTTGCTCGGCATCATTAAGTTTGATCTGTATATCTTGCAACTTTTCCAGTGCTTCTTGCTTGTCCCTCTTGAATTCATCACACAAGTCTTTTCTGACACGCTCTAATATCTCTATTATACCGCACTCCAGGGATTTCCACCTCAACTCAGCATTAACTGATGTTAGGTCTTGTTTTTGCTTTCTTATCAACTCTTCATGCACCCACTCGCTTTCCATCTTATCATGTTTGAGGTTCGCATAATTTTGTTGCATGTTTTGAAGGTCATTGGTCAACGTGATATTTTCCTGTTTCGTCCTCTCTAGTTCTGCCCTCAACAACTTCACTTGTTGAACCTCAGCATTCAACAACCTCTTTTCAACATTCGAGTCTAGAGAAATCAACTTGAATGGAAACTTGACTGCCTTAACCCTTGTTGCGAGCCATTGGTTGTAAGGAATTCTTTCATCAACAATCCATGATCTAGGGTCCCCCTCTACACGAACAATATTGCCCCAAGCGTCCCTAATTTGACAGAGCACTTAAGGAAAAGTCCCTTCCTCGTAATAAATTCGCAATGTGGCGAGGGATGCAGGTGTTGGCGATCCTTGTAACATCCCTGGCTACCCCTCCTCGGGCCCCAGAGGCTGTCAGGTTACTACAACCCAATGCACCCCCACCCATCACCCTTCTCCGTCCATTCATATTGGGTGGGTTGTTGCCAGTGGGAATCGAACCACCAACCTGACCTTTAACACCTCTGGCACCACCATGGACACCCACTAACCGGGGCCATGGATTACGTCCCGACCACTGAAGCACGACCCTAAAGTCCCACCTAAAGACTTTAAGGAATTATGTACTGACCCCATACCAAACAGATACAAACAGCCAAGTAATAGATACAAATATCATGCATAGGAACCTCATACCAACTTCCGGAACCAACCCTCATTTATCACAGGTTGAATCAATGCCAACTCGCTATTCCCAACCATGCGTAAAGTGCTTCTTCTCATACCAATACCATGCCACTAGATTACCAACCATCAAGGTCCATTGTTGCTCATGCCAAATTTGTGACCACACACACACACACACACGCACACACACAAACACACACACATATATATATATATATATATATATATATATATATATATATATAT
>Ga0214545_1008494_pt1 | contig 16339 bp, 9 predicted proteins | sample CNSS4metaG_FD_160064 | JGI IMG/M metagenome (GOLD analysis project Ga0214545, IMG submission 160064) | Root nodule microbial communities from cowpea collected in UCLA plant growth center, Los Angeles, California, USA - CNSS4 | ecosystem: Host-associated > Plants > Roots > Nodule | place: USA... | reverse complement strand
CGTTTAGGACCAACACAATTCATTCACATCCTAAAACGTTCAAAATTCAAAAACTTAGTTTCAAGAATTTCTCAAAACCCTTTTGTTCTCATATTTCTCACACGGTCAATACAACAATGGGCTTTCGTTTGCCTGGTATCAGAAAGACTTTATCTGCCAGAAATCAAGCATCTTCAAAAGTGTTGGATGCACCAAAGGGCTACCTTGCAGTGTATGTGGGAGAGGATATGAAACGATTTGTGATTCCTGTATCACACTTGAACCAACCTCTATTCCAAGACTTGTTGAGTAAAGCAGAGGAAGAGTTTGGATATGATCATCCCATGGGTGGCCTCACAATTCCTTGCACCGAAGATGTCTTCGAACATATAATTTCTTGTTTGAGTGCACAATAAATCTCAATTTTTTAGGCTGACATAGATTATAGTAGTAACAATTTTGTAAAATAGGAATATTCGCAACTTGTAAAGTTATCTCTTTCTTGAGAATTTGGGAAATGAAATATCATCGGATTGACGAAATCAGAGTCTGTCATTTTTTTTTTTCTGCAATGAGAATGAACTCAACTGCTCAAGCATCTCCTTTTTAGTTTTTTGGTTGTTAGTTACAGTGCTCCATTAGTTACAGTGTTCTATGGAGGAAGGAAAGTTAATGCTAGAAACTACAGAAGCGTGATAACAATTTATTTTACCTCATTAATTTAAGGTAGGTCTGATATCATGCTTGCAAGAAGTTTACTATTTCCATTCACGAGTGATCCAAGTGATATCCATCTAGGTGCAGCAAGAAGAGTGGTAAGATTCATTCTGGTACTTTGAGCTATGAAATAAAGTACGTCAAGAAGACTGAACCAATGTTAGTTGGCTTCTGTGATAGTTATTGGGCAAAATGCATGAATGGTATGAAAAAATCTTCTGGATATATTCTTTCACCCGACTTAGGTGTATCTCAAACTTCTACAAAGGTTGGATATATTTCAACTAGCTTAACATCCCAACAAACAATAGCAATTTATTGAACAGAATACTTGAAAATTTTGGTGAAAACGAGATGTTGTAACTATCAGCTGTATTGACAAAACAGCCATTGGTACGGGCAAGAAACTACCATGGAAGAACAAAACACATAACGGTTAAACACCATTTTATTCGTGAAATAGTTAAAGAGGTAAACTTTGAGTTTTGCAAGTCCAATGATCAACTTGCTGATATTTTTATCAAGGACTTCACCTTCAAAAAATAAGAGAAGCTTACAGAGTTTAAGAAGAACACATTAATTGGAGAATGTTGAATAGTGTGGTATCATAAATGCTTAGTGGAGATTGAGTGTTTATTAAATCGCTTTTAAGAGTATTTAGTAGTATTTATGTAATTCTTATTAACTTATAGCATTAAGAGTTACTTTTCAATATTTAAAATGTTTTGATTGTAGTAAAGAAAGTAAGAAACAAAAATAAACAAAAGAGAAAACAATTTAGCCCCAAATTATATTCCTCGTTTTAAATTTTCTACACAACTTCAAGTAGCTATATTTCATCATAAAACTTAGTTCCTTGAGTGTTTGAAAATCAGCATCGTCTCTGGAATACTATAAACAGATTTCAAGGCCATTGTGAGTTGCTTTGGCACCAGAAAATGATGTCCGTCTCATAATACATGGAATGCAAAACCCATTGTTTCTGGTTGCTCCATAAACAAATATGTTGATTGCTGTCAAAGGAGTTGTGAGAGAAAGAAATATTTGAATTGTTATGCTTCACTATGGCAATGACTTGTTTTGCTTGAGGATGCAAGAAATAGTGTTTGTACACTTGCTAATGGGAACACAGGAACTGCCATTTATTTATACAATGAGTGATTTTTTACAAGACCATGATGGGTCTATGGAAGTATACGAGATCACATGGTATTGTTTTGGAGACCTCTTTTGTGGATGACTGGGAGTGCAGACATTAAACACATCATCGAAGGTGAAAGCTAATTCGTGTTCATTTATTGTGATCTAGCTACATCAATGACAGACAAGAGTAGGCACGCCTAAGACATCGTCACATGTTTCTTTGAATAAGACTATAATGTTCATACACTTCTACCACGTACCAACTAATATCAGTAGAGGCTTAAGAAGAGAACCACATTTTTTTGCTACGTGCCAAATTCTAAGCAATAGAACATGAAATTAGAAAAAATGAAGTTTCCGTTCCCCACCACTATCAATAAGTGGCATACAAGATGTTCCCATTAACTTTCCTTTCCATAAATACATGTAACATTGATTATTAAGATAAGTTCTTGAAGACAACACCATATGCCATGTCTTTCATCTGCTCCCATTAGTCCAATCTCATATCCTTCGCTAACCAATAATTTATGTATCAGCGAGTTTCTTATCCTTTTATCTATATATATATACATGGCTTCAAGCATATAGGCCAACACAAACCATTCTGAATTACACAGCTTATATTCAAGAGTTCTCTCAAACTATTCTCTTCTCAAGTTTGTAACAGAATCAATACAACAATGGGTTTTCGTTTACCTGGAAGCAAGAAAACAATATTTGCAGTCAGTGAAGCGTCTTCAAAAGCAGTGAATGCACCAAAAGGCTACCTAGCGGTGTATGTTGGAGAGAAAATGAAGAGGTTGATGATCCCTGTATCATACTTGAACCAACCCTCATTCCAAGACTTGTTGAGTCGAGCTGAAGAAGAGTTTGGATATGAGCACTCCATGGGTGGCCTCACAATTCCTTGCAGCGAAGATCTCTTCAACCATATAATTTCTTGCTTGAATGGATGATAAGTCTCACATTTCAGGAGATTGACTTAGAGTAGAAGTGACATTTTTGTACACTAGGAATCTTCTCCACTTGTAAAGAACTCCCTTTCTCAAGAAATAGGGAACAGATTGAAAAAATCACAGTATTTTGTGCAATGAGAAAAAATTCATTTAATCAAGCTTTTTCTCTGTCTTTCATGTTTATTAGTTACAATTTTTCCTTCTTTTTGTGTGAACACCGTTGATAGCCATATGAAAAAATAGCTAGATTTTACTTTTATTAATTTAAAAACTGTTAGAAATAATCCAAGTATGAGTCAAAATCTTACATAGGTGAAAATATTATATAAGATGATGAAAGACTTATAAGACATATAAGTCCATTGCATTGAGAGTTAAAATGCAGGTTTTCGTGTAACCATATGCATTGAAAAGACTAAAATATAATCAAGTAGAATGTGTTGTTGTTCTCATAATGAAATGTCGGGTGATCTTTATTTACATAATACAATTAATTATCTTTGGTACATAGTTTTTAGAATATAATTAATTTTTATAAAAATATGAAATATTTTAGGTTGACCAGAATCATTTCCATTCAATAGATATTGGTACAAAATCTAATCATTTAATTTGATTTAGATTCAATATATTCCTAGTTAAAAGTTGTTCAAGAGAATGACACTCTCTAAACGAATAAAATGAAATTTTTCTCTAAGAATGAATACCCTAAATTGTTCATCATGTTAATCCAACTTTTAAAATAAAACTATCTGTTTTCTTCACGTCTTTGATATTCATCTCTCTATTTCATTTTCTGGTTGTAACTAGCTTACAAAGCTTTGATCACCCTTCGTTCTTTATACATAGCTTACTTACTCTCCATGAACTTTACTTACTGAGGATGTCTGAAACGCTAATCCACGGTAACATGATCATAAGTATTTTTTTCTTTCTTTTAATTTTTGGATTGAGAAAGTTTACTGCATTCAACACTGAAAATTTCCCAAGTTTGATCACACAATTATTCCTCATATGATTGTAAAATGTTTGTAGATATAGAAAATCCTAAAACAAATTAATCACCGCAATCAACACTTCTATTGATAGGGTTTAATCAACCTATGGAAAAACTTCTCACAAAACTAGCCTTTTGTTATTTTATTACATAATATAAAATGCTTTGTGACGCTTTCGTGGACTCTTCTCTTCTTTTGGAATCCAAATCAAAGTTCCCTCATTACCTTAACTAGTTCTGAATCTACATAAATTTCGGTTTTATTTATGTATAGTGTATTCGAACATAAGACATGAATAAATACAGACGACCATGAATTCATAATCAAGTGGATTATGGACTTTGTTGTTTGGGTTTATATTTATATGTCTGTGTAGATGTACATAACCATGTGTCCCAAAAACCACAACAGAGCATAAAAGAAATACAAAAAGGAGCAAAACTGTCTGGTCTGAAAAGGATAATGTGGTATAAGAATTCGTTGAGATTTGGCAAAGAGCAATAAAAAGTGTTTACGGAAATGTCATCTTCATTCATATCAGAATTTCCAGCTTTTCTTGCATTATACAGGGATGAAAAACATGGAAAATTTTCATGAAAAAAGAATGTTCCTTCTGTACAATTTTGCCTCAAGTAATCTATCCTAGTTTCTATCAGAGCTTCAATTACAGCAGCTCATTCAAGCGAGAAGTGAGGCTTAGAAACTCATCCTCATCGCATGGAATTGTGAGGCCACCCGTTGGATGATCATATCCAAACTCTTGTTCAGCTTTGCTTAGTAAATCTTGAAATGAAGATTGGTTCAAGTATGATATTGGAATCACAAACCGTCTCATGTTAACTCCAACATAGACTGCAAGATAGCCTTTTGGGACTTCAACTCCCTTGCGAGTTGCTTTGGATGATGAAAATGATCCCTGTCTAACAATACCTGGCAAGCGGAAACCCATTGTTTTTGTTTCTCTCTCACAAACAAATAATCTGCTGAGTGATGTAAAACTTGTGTGAGGATGAAATATTTGAATTCTGATGCTTCAGAATGCAAATGACTTGGATTGCTTCGGGAAGGAAAACATTAGGATATATATAGTCCCTGATGAGAACTCTGAATGATTTTTCACAAGGCCATGATGGGGTCCAGGAAGGGGTATGTGATCACATGGTATTGTCTTACAGACATTATTCATGGATAAATGGGAGTGCGTGTCATAATACCCCACATTCTTACCTCATAAGAAAATGTCCAACAGATTTTTCTACACGAAGTCAGCAAAGGTGAAACCTAATTCTTGTTCACATATGGACTTTGGCTACATCAACAATAGACATGTTGTAGACATACCGTAGACATCTCACATGTTTCTTTAAATAAGACTAATGTTATTGATATATGCCTATCATGCACCAACTAATATCATGGTGGCATAAGCAACCTGTCAATTTTGAGAATTCAGATAGCTCTGAAACAGTGGCTATAAGTGAAGCAACATTGAATGTGTGATTATGACCCACAACTTTTTGTGGATGCCAAACTCGAACAACAAAGTAAGAGATTTGCATAAGTGAAGATTCTGGCCCACATTGCCCTTAATAAGTGTAGCATACTAACATGATCTAACTTTCTCTTGTAGAGATTCACGTTAAGCCTATTCATAAAATAAGTCCTTGAAGACAACTCCATATAACTTGTCTCTGATTTGGCTCCATTACTCCAATGTCATGTCCCCTCTTGAACCAATAATTCATCTATCAAGTGGTTTCTCCGATAGCCTTTTATCTCTATATATAATTCATGGCTGCACGCGTTTAGGACCAACACAATTCATTCACATCCTAAAACGTTCAAAATTCAAAAACTTAGTTTCAAGAATTTCTCAAAACCCTTTTGTTCTCATATTTCTCACACGGTCAATACAACAATGGGCTTTCGTTTGCCTGGTATCAGAAAGACTTTATCTGCCAGAAATCAAGCATCTTCAAAAGTGTTGGATGCACCAAAGGGCTACCTTGCAGTGTATGTGGGAGAGGATATGAAACGATTTGTGATTCCTGTATCACACTTGAACCAACCTCTATTCCAAGACTTGTTGAGTAAAGCAGAGGAAGAGTTTGGATATGATCATCCCATGGGTGGCCTCACAATTCCTTGCACCGAAGATGTCTTCCAACATATAACTTCTTGCTTGAATGGATGATAAATCTCACATTTCAGGAGATTGACTTAGAGTAGAAGTGACATTTTTGTACACTAGGAATCTTCTCAACTTGTAAACAACTCCCTTTCTCAAGAAATAGGGAAAAGATTGAAAAAATCACAGTATTGTTTTTTATGTGCAATGAGAAAAAATACAATTGATCAAGCATTTTCTGTGTTTCATGTTTGTTAGTTACAATGTTTCCTTCTCCTTGAGCGAACACCGTTGATAGCAGCAAGAAAAAATAGATAGACCTCACTTTTATCAATTTAAAAACAAGAACTGAAACACGCCATTTCCTAACAAGCGTAGATACATGCTCTGTACTTATGGTCTATGCTCCACCTTCAATTACATAAGTAGTATTTCTTGAGACAGAATTTGGTGACAAATTACATTCAGCTATGTATATGCCCTAATCATACCATAATTTACTGTATGTATTTTGTTGAGTTCTCACTGTATATACAGATTCTGATCCTTAAGACCATCTAAAACTTTATATCCAAATTCCTTAAGAATGCCATTAGAAATTATTCACAGGGCCAACTTTAGATTGAACAAGGCAGAAAATAATGATTATGGTTACAGCAAATTGCAAAATGATTTTTAAATTGTAAATCATCAAGCAATTCAGTTCTTCTCTAATTTGGTATCATCTAATGTAATTAAAAATATCCCTTTCCAAATGGGTTTCAAATAATGTAATTAAAAAGGCCAAGTTGACATATTTAGTGTTTAGGTGACAATCACTTTGACACATACAGATAAAAATGTCTCTTTCCATGCTATATGATCTGTTAACTAATAACATCGAAAACTTTTCGAAGATACTTCTTTCCTGATGTAGTTATTTTTTGTTTAGATTGGTAGTGTTCTGCTAGGTGAGAGTTTCTTCAGATTTTAGAAAATTTCTAAAACTAATGACAGTGGGAAAATATAATCAAGTAGAATGTTTTGTTGTTCCTAATTTCATAAGGACGAAATATTGGGTGATCTTTATTTAGATGATACAATTATAAATTACTGAGGAAGTCTGAGACACTAATCCACGGTAAAATGATCATAAGTATATTTTCTTTCTTTCAATTTTTGGAATTGAGAACGTTACTGCATTCAACATTGAAAATTTCCTGTTGTGTATCACACATTTATTCTTCATATGATTGTCAAATGTCAGGATATATAGAAAATCCTAAAACAAATTACTCACTGCAGTCAACACTTGCTACTGATAGGGTTTAATCAACCTATGTTAAAAAACTACCCTTTTGTCATTTTAGTATTTTATTTCTGCTGGACATGACATAAAATGTTTTGTGACGCTTTCGTTCTTAGAGATATGTCCAAAATATCCTTGTGTCAATATGGGCTCTTCTCTTCTTATGGCATCCAAATCAGAGTTTCCTCTTTACCTCAACTAGTTCTGAATTTAAATAAATTTAGGTTTTATTTAGGTATAGGGTATTCAAACATGAGGGACAGAAATAAATACAGAGGAATATCCATCCAACTTTTTGTGAAACTTACATAGCCTATAATTAAGTGGATTGTGGAGTTTGTTGTTAGTGTTTATATTTATATGTCTGTGTAGATGAACATATATCATGTGTGCCAAAACCCACAACAGAGCATAAAAGAGATAAAAGAAAGGAGCAAAAGAGTCTGGTCTGAACATGGTAATGTGGTATATATTAGAATTCATTGAGATTTGGCAAAAGAAAAGAAGTGTCTATGGAAATGTGTAGTCCTAAAATCTTCATTCGTATAGAATTCACAGCTTTTCTAGGATTATACAGGGATGAAAAACATGGAAAATATTCATAAAAAAAGAATGTTCCTTCTGTACAGAATTGCCTCAAGTAATCTATCCTAGTTTCTATGAAAGCTTGATTTACAGCAGCTCATTCAAGCGAGAAGTGAGGCTTAGAAACTCATCCTCGTTGCATGGAATTCTGAGGCCACCCGTTGGATGATCATATCCAAACTCTTCTTCAACTTTGCTTAGTAAATGTTGAAATGAGGGTTGGTTCAAGTGTGATAATGCAATCACAAACCGTCTCATGTTAACTCCAACATAGACTGCAAGATAGCCTTTAGGGACTTCAAGTCCCTTGCGAGTTGCTTTGGATGCTGAAAATGATCCCTGTCTAACAATACCTGGGATGCGGAAACCCATTGCTTTTGTCGCTCTCACAAACAAATAATATGCTGAGAGATGTCAAACTTGTGTGAAATATTGGAATTCTGATGCTTCAGAATGCAAATGAGTTGGGTTGCTTGATGATTCAAAACAATAGTGTATATATAGTCCCTAAAGAGAACTCTGAATAATTTTTAGCAAGGCCATGATGGAGTCCAAGGTGGGACAGATGATCACATGGTATTGTCTAGAAACCTCATTCATGGATTAATGAGGGTGCAGGCCATACCCCACATTCTACCTTCTAAAAAAAATACAATCCACATGAAGTTAGATACATCACCACCAAAGGTGAAACCTAATTCTTGTTCACTTATTGGAGCTCCAACTTCACCAATAGTAGACATCTTGTAGACATATTGTAGACATCTCACATGTTTATTTAAATAAGACTATAGTGTTATTGATATGTACCTATCAGGGTGAAATAAGCAACCTGTAAATGTTGAGGTTTCAGATAACTATGAAACAGTGGCTATAAGGGAAGCAACATTGAATGTGTGATCATGAGAGACTATTAAAACCCACAACTCTTTTGTGGACACTAAACTTGAACAACAAAGCATGAAATTTGCATAAATGAAGATTCTGGCCCACATTGCCCTTAATAAGTGTAACATACTAACATGTTAAGCTTATTCTTAAAATAAGTCCTTGAAGACAACACCATATAACTTGTCGCTGATTTGGCCCCACTATTCCAATCCCATACCCCTCCTGAACCAATAATTTATCTATCAAGTTCTTTCTCACATATCCTTTCATCTCTATATATAATTCATGGCTGCACACGTTTAGGACCAACACAGATCATTCACATCGTAAAGCTTTGAAAATTAAAAAGCTTATTTTCAAGAATTTCTCAAACCCTTTCGTTCTCATATTTCTCACACGGTCAATACAACAATGGGATTTCGTTTACCTGGTATCAGAAAGGCACCATCTGCAGCAAATCAAGCATCTTCAAAAGTGGTGGATGCACCAAAGGGATACCTTGCAGTCTATGTTGGAGAGAAAATGAAACGATTTGTGATCCCTATATCACACTTGAACCAACCTTCATTCCAGGACTTGCTGAGTCAAGCTGAGGAAGAGTTTGGATATGATCATCCCATGGGAGGGCTCACAATTCCTTGCAGTGAAGATGTCTTCCAACATATAACTTCTTCTTTGAGTGCACAATAAATCTCATCTTTTTAGGCTGACATACATTAGTAGTACCATTTTTGTAAAATAGGAACATTCTCAACTTGTAAAGCTGTTTCTTTCTTGAGAATATAGAAAATGAAAAACCATCGGATTGACAAAATCAGAGTCTGTCATTTATTTCAGCAAGAGAATGAAGTCAATAACTTCTTTCTGACTTACCCACATCAATAACTCATATCCATTAATTTTTTTCACCCAATGTTGTACATGTTACATACATTAATGTATGGTTCAGACTAATTCCTTTATCACACTCCAACAAATTTATAACCACCTTATTGTTTATCACACTCTAACAAAATTAACAATAACTCTACAAGACACAATATGTGAATATGAAGTATTGAATAACGATTATAATTAAGGTAGCGATGATCCAATTTATAATTACATTAATGAAGGTTCAGTTTGTTATAATGTTTACCCAATTTATCCATTCATAACACTAAAGACTAATATTAATTAATAGTTACTGACACATTGCTATAAATATAAAACATAATTAATGTAAATATATAAGATCCAACCAAGATCTTGATCCTTTTCTTCCCGAAAGCTTCCACATCTTTTGCACCAAAAGCCAACCAAGAAAGCTTCCAAGATTCATTCAATAATCAACAAAGAAACATACTACAAGCCTAACCAAGCAGGTGCAAGTCATTGGTCATAGATTCTTTGCCTGGAGCTTAAGACTATCGGTTCTTGTTCAAGGGCAACCTTCCAAGATTTTCTTCCAAGACTCGTCCAGCAAGTAAAACATCAACTTTGCAGAAGAAATGGAAACTTGTGGCTTGAGGTTTTGAGGTTTGAAGGATATGATAGTGTGTGAAAAGTTAAAGGAGAGATAACTGATGAAGATAAGGGAAGAAGCAGCCATGGAAAACCACTTTGCAGCATGAAAGTTTTCTGTGTTACAGGTTTGAAAAATCACTGATAATACTTTCACACAAATTATTATCTTTTTAACTATCCTTCCTTCACTGTCATTATTTTTTTATAAACTTTTTATGACAATATCAAATAAATATAATGTATGTCAAAGCATCATTGAAAAAAAAAAAGAATAATAAAGAAACATTAAAAATGTGAGCCTTGGCATTGAAAAAAAAAATAAAGAATCATTTGTGAGGGTAACAATGTGAACTTGCGGTATACGAGAATGAACAAATAATTTGTTTTATTAAAATTATTATTGAACATATGAAAATATTTTATTTTACCCCTTTAATTTTATATAATTATCACCTCAACATATTGTTCCACTCACTTAGGATCTAGATATTGAACTTAGATTAGAATGAACACTTTGATAGAATTTGATTTACTAATAAACATTTAGCTTGGAATAAACTAAACATTTACTTTGTATAATCAAAATTTGTAATAGATAAATAATCTTAATTATACATGACTTATATTATAATTGAAATTTGTTATAAAAAAATATTTTTGAATATAAAAAAAAAATTTATTTTATAGATAGTATGGTTGCAGATTAAGTAATAATAATCTCTTTGTAATTGTGAAGATAGAAAATGTTATAAAACTGATTTGATCTATGAGAGACTAAGGTTTCGAATCATACTTCAGCGATAAAAGAACTTTATTGTGAATAATACTCATTTTTAATTGCCTTTCGATTCACTTTGAGTTTAAATTTTAAAATTAACTCAATCTAATATAACCGATTTTTAAGATAAAATTATACTCATTATTTACTGTAAATTGATTTTATGTGGAGTTCCACCATCTCTTTAGGTCGAAGCATATAAACTCCTTATATAACAATGGGTTTCAATATCCGAAGAGCACAACCAAGCATATTTAAAAGGAATTTTTGTAATCTATGTTGGAGAGAAAAGTAAGAGGCTTTTGATTCTTGTAATCTATGTAATCAAGAGTCGTTGAGTCAAGCCAGGGATGAGTTTTTGAAGAGAAAAAAGTTTACTGCATTAAGCATTGAAACTTTCCTATTTCTTCTTCATATAACTAACTGTAAAATCCCAAACCAAACTTATCTTTGCAATAATAGTGAGATTCTTTGTCATTTGAGTATTCTAAGTCTATTGGACATAATATCAAATGTTTGGCACGCTTTCCTTTCTACAGATATATATGTATATGCTCTTCTCAGTTTATGGACCCCAAATTTAGGTTTCCTCTTTACCTTAACTAGTTTTGAGTCTATAAAACTTTCGGTTTTATCTATGTATATATATTTAAACAAGAGAAAGCAAAAAAAAAAAAAAAAAAAAAAACAATACAGACAGCATTTTTTTGTGATTGTGAAAACTTACACAGTCTTCAATCAAGCGGTTTGTATACCTTAGAAAATGGGTGCTAAAAAACATAAATGAGCATAAAAGAGATAGGAGAAAAGGAGTAAAACTATCCAAGCTTAACATAAAATGATAATGTTGTATGTATTAAAATTGGTTGAGATTTGGCTAAAGCAACAAACAATGTCTATTGAAATGCCTAGTCCTAATGTTCTCATCCAAGTCAGAATTTCCAACTTTACTTGGATTATACAGGGATGAAAAAATGGAAAATATTCACAAAAAAATGAAAGTTCCTTCTGTACAAATTGCCTCAAGTAATCTATCCTAGTTTCTATCAAAGCTTGATTTACAACAGCTCCTTCAAGCGAGAAGTGAGGTTTAGAAACTCATCCTCATTGCATGGAATAGTGAGGCCACCCGTTGGATGATCATATCCAAACTCTTGTTCAGCTTTGCTTAGTAAATCTTGAAATGATGATTGGTTCAAGTATGATATTGGAATCACAAACCGTCTCATGTTAACTCCAACATAGACTGCAAGATAGCCTTTTGGGACTTCAAGTCCCTTGCAAGTTGCTTTGGATGCTGAAAATGATCCCTGTCTAACAATACCTGGCATGCGGAAACCCATTGTTTTTGTTGCTCTCACAAACAAAATAATATGCTGAGTGATGATAGACTTGTGTGAGGATGAAATATTGGATTCTGATGCTTCTGAATGCAAATGACTTGGTTGCTTAGGGACGCAAAACAATAGTGTATATATAGTTTCTAATGAGAACTCTGTGAAGGATTTTTGGCAAGGCCATGATGGGGTCCAAGGAGGGACAGATGATCACATGGTATTGTCTTTGAGACCTCATTCATGGATTAATGAGAGTTCATGCCATACCCCACATTCTACCTTCTAAGAATGTGTCAGTCCACATGAAGTTAGATACATCACCAAAGCTGAAACCTAATTCTTGTTCACTGATTTGGCTCTAGCTACATCATTAATAGACATGTAGTAGACATCTCACATGTTTCTTTAATTAAGACTTTAATGTTGTTGATATATACCTATTATGTACCAACTAATAGCAGGGTGAAATAAGCAACCTGTAAATGTTGAGGTCTCAGACAGATCTGAAACAGTGGTGGCGACCAACATTGAATGTGTGATGAGACACTGTGAGCCAAAACTTCTGTGGACGCCAAAGTCTAACAACAAACCATGAAATTTGCACACTGCCCTTAATAAGTGTAACATACTAAACACAATACATCTTTCTCTTCTAGAGACATATGTTATAGTTCGAAGACAACACCATATGACTTGTCTATGATTTGGCCCCATTATTCCAATCTCACATCCCTCTTGAGCCAATAATTCATCTATCGAGTTGATTCTCAGATATCCTTTTATCTCTATATATAATTCATGACTGCACACGTTTAGAACCAACTCAGATCATTCACATCCTAAAGCATTCAAAATTCAAAACCTTAGTTTCAAGAATTTCTTAAAACCCTTTTGTTCTCATATTTCTCACACGGTTAATACAACGATGGGTTTCCGTTTACCAGGTATCAGAAAGACTTTATCCGCCAGAAATCAAGCATCTTCAAAAGTGGTGGACGCGCCAAAGGGCTATCTTGCAGTATATGTGGGAGAGAATATGAAACGGTTTGTGATTCCTGTATCACACTTAAACCAGCCTCTATTCCAAGACCTGCTGTGTCAAGCAGAGGAAGAGTTTGGATATGATCATCCCATGGGTGGCCTCACAATTCCTTGCAGCGAAGATGTCTTCCAACATATAACTTCTTGTTTGAATGCACAATAAATCTCATATTTTTGAGGCTGACATAGATTATAGTAGTAACAATTTTGTAAAATAGGAATATTCTCAACTTGTAAAGTTGTCTCTTTCTTGAGAATTTGGGAAATGAAAAACCATCAGATCATCAAAATCAGAGTCTGTCATTTTTTTTTTCTGCAATGAGAATGAACTCAACTGCTCAAGCATCTCCTTTTTAGTTTTTGGTTTGTTAATTACAGTGCTCCATTAGTCACAGTGTTCAAGTGTTAAAGAAGAGGTAAACTTTGAGTTTTGCAAGTCCAGTGATCAACTTACTGATATTTTCATCAAAGATTTCACCTTCAAACTTACAGAGTTTAAGAAGAACACATTAATGGGAGAATGTTGAATAATGTGGCATCGTAAATGCTTAGTGGAGATTGAGTGTTTATTAAATCGCTTTTAAGAGTATTTAGTAGTATTCATGTAATTCTTATTGACTTATAGCATTCTAAGAGTTACTTTTCAATATTTAAAATGTTTTGAATGTAGTAAAGGAAGTAAGAAACAAAAATAATATAAAGAGAAAACAATTTAGCCCCAAAGTATATTCCTCGTTTTAAATTTTCTACACAATTTGCAGTAGCTATGTTTCATCATAAAACTTAGTTCCTAGAGTGTTTCAAAATCAGCATCGTCTCTGGAATACTATGAACAGATTTCAAGGCCATTGTGAGTTGCTTTGGCAGCAGAAAAGGATTGCTTCTCATAATACATGGAATGCAAAACGTTTCTTGTTGCTCCAGAAACAAACATGTTGAGTGATGTCAAAGGAGTTTTGAGAGAAAGAAATATTTGAATTGTTATGTTTCACTATGGCAATGACTTGTTTTGCTTGAGGATGCAAGAAATAGTGTTTGTACACTCGCTAATGGGAACACATGAACTTCAATTTATTTATACAATGAGTGATTTTTTACAAGACCATGATGGGTCTGTGGAAGTATACGAGATCACATGGTACTATTTTGGAGACCTCTTTTATGGATGACTGGGAGTGCAGACATTAAACACATCGTCGAAGGTGAAAGCTAATTCGTGTTCATTTATTGTGATCTAGCTACATCAATGACAGACAAGAGTAGGCATGCTAGGACATCCTCACATGTTTCTTTAAATAAGAATACAATGTTGATATACATCTACCACGTACCAACTAATATCAGTAGAGGCTTAAGAAGAGAACCACATTTTTTTTGCTACGTGCCAAATTCTAAGCAACAGAACATGAAATTAGAAAAATTGAATATTCCCTCCCCCACCACCTTCAATAAGTGACATACAACATGTTCCCATTAGACTTTACTTTCCATAAATACATGTAACATTGATTATTAAGATAAGTTCTTGAAGACAACACCATATGCCATGTCTTTCATCTGCTCCCATTAGTCCAATCTCATATCCTTCGCTAACCAATAATTTATGTATGAGGAGGTTTCTTATCCTTTTATCTATATATATATACATGGCTGCAAGCATATAGGCCAACACAAACCATTTAGAATTACACAGCTTATATTCAAGAGTTCTCTCAATCTATTCTCTTCCCAAGTCTCGAACAGAGTCAACACAACAATGGGTTTTCGTTTACCTGGTAGCAAGAAAACAATATTTGCAGTCAGTGAAGCGTCTTCAAAAGCAGTGAATGCACCAAAAGGCTACCTAGCGGTGTATGTTGGAGAGAAAATGAAGAGGTTGATGATCCCTGTATCATACTTGAACCAACCCTCATTCCAAGACTTGTTGAGTCAAGCTGAAGAAGAGTTTGGATATGAGCACTCCATGGGTGGTCTCACAATTCCTTGCAGGGAAGATCTCTTCAACCATATAATTTCTTGCTTGAATGGATGATAAATCTCACATTTCAGGAGATTGACTTAGCGTAGAACTGACATTTTTGTACACTAGGAATCTTCTCGACCTGTAAAGAACTCCCTTTCTCAAGAAATAGGGAACAGATTGAAAAAATCACAGTATTGTTTTTTTTTTTTTTGTGCAATGAGAAAAAAATCATTTGATCTCAAGCATTTTCTCTGTGCTTCATGTTTATTAGTTACAATTTTTCCTTTCCGCGTGTGAACACCGTTGATAGCCATATGAAAAAAGTAGTTAGACTTTACTTTTATTAATTTAAAAACAAGAACAGAATACGTAATTCCAAACAAGGGTAGAGATACATGCTCTGTACTTATGGTCTATGCTTCACCCTTATAAACGTAAGTAGTATTTTCAGAGACAGAAATTGGTGACAAATTGCATTCTACTATATATATGCCTTAATCATATTCATACCATAAATTTACTGTCTATGTATTTGTTGAGTTCTCACTGTATATACATATTCTGATCCCTTTAGACCATCTACATTGAATAAATATTGGTTTAAAATGTAATAATATAATTTGATTTATATTCAACGTGTTCTTAGTTAAAAGTGGGTCAAGAGAATGACACTCTCTAAACGAATAAAATGATACTGTGTTTGGCACTCTAATAAGAATGAATAAATTATTGCATTCATTTAACAACTCTCTCAATTTCAGATAATTAGTGTTAATCCAACTTTTAAAACAAAACTATCTGTTTTCTTCAAGTCTTTGATATTCGTTTGTCTATTTCATTTTCTGGTTGTAACTAGCTTTCAAAGCTTTGATCATCCTCTCTTACTCTTCATGAACTTTTCTTACTGAGGAAGTCTGAGACACTAATCCACGGTAACATGATCATAAGTATTTTTCTTTCTTTCAATTTTTGGAATGAGAAAGTTTACTGCATTCAACATTGAAAATTTCCTATTGTTTATCACAC
>Ga0214545_1008487_pt1 | contig 16357 bp, 9 predicted proteins | sample CNSS4metaG_FD_160064 | JGI IMG/M metagenome (GOLD analysis project Ga0214545, IMG submission 160064) | Root nodule microbial communities from cowpea collected in UCLA plant growth center, Los Angeles, California, USA - CNSS4 | ecosystem: Host-associated > Plants > Roots > Nodule | place: USA... | reverse complement strand
TTTTACCTAGCCCATTGAGATGGTTGACAATGTGTGTGAACCGCTTCTGCACATCGTAGATGGTTTCTCCCTGCTGCATTCGAAACATCTCATATTCTTGTATCAAGGAGTTCTTTCTAGCCCGTTTAACATCGTCAGTTCCTTCATGAGTCACTCGAAGGATTTCCCACATCTCACGTGCACTGGTGCAGACAGAAATTCTGTAGAACTCATCAAGAGTTAGAGCAGATGATATAATGTTTCTGGCTTTAACGTCATATTGAGCTCGCCTGTTTTCATCAGCAGTCCATTGAGCAAAAGGCTTTGGTTCCTGCACTTCATTAACAACGTTAACAGGCACAAATGGTCCATTCAAAACAGCATCCCAAATACCCTATCAACTAATTCTAAAAATATTTGCATTCTGACTTTCTAGAAAGGATAGTTTTCACCCTTGAAAAGTGGAGGTCTATTAATATACGCACCTTCAGCAAAAGTTTGATTTGACCCTACCATTTTCAAAGAATTTGAATAACTATCAAAGCAAGCTCTGATACCAATTGTTGGTATCGCGCAACGAAATGACTAAGCAATGGTCAAATCAAGAGGGGGGGTGAATTGGATTTTTAAAAATCTTGTCAGGTTTTAAAATTTTTCTCAAAATTTAATTAGTTAACTTAAAATAATCTTTACTTTAAATGCAAGTGTAGATAAATAAGGAGTTTAATGGAAGAAGATGCACACTAATATTTATACTGGTTCAGATCAAAAGACCTTACGTCCAGTTGCTAATCTCTTAAACAAAGAGATTAACTCAATCACTATAATAATCAAATTACAACAGATTATATAAGAGTAAAGATTAGAAAACACCTCTCTTGAACAACCACAAGAGATGAACAGAACTCCCCCTGAATCTCATAGAGGATGACCAGCTTTCCTAGCAACAGCACAACACTCAATCTTCTAAGAACTCACTTAGAAAAAGTTATCACTCACTCACACTAGGTTTTTCAAAGCTTTCTTTAAGAATCTCACAGAGCAACACTTTGCAGTCACAGCCAAAGAACTCTGAATCTTAAAAAGGTATGTTTGAAGTTGAACTGCAGATCCTTAAATAGAGTTTTCGAAAATTAGGTTAAAAATTGAGCCGTTATGTTCCAACTGCCAAGGATAATCGATTATCACTAAGGATAATCGATTATTCCAGTAGGTTTTCGAAATTTAAGTTAAAAACTGAATCGTTATGTTCCAACTGCCAAGGATAATCGATTATCACTAAGGATAATCGATTATTCCAGTAGGTTTCCTGAAAAGCAAATTTTGAACAGGATAATCGATTATTTCAGGAGATAATCGATTATTCCAGTAGGTTTTCGAAAAATACAAGTTCTGCACAGATAATCGATTATCAATAGTGATAATCGATTATCACTGTAGTTTTTCTAAAAATAAGAAACCTTCTAGAAAGACGAATGCCATGCTGCTGATTCTAAGTTTAATTAAACTATTCTACAATACACTTATTTTATTTTACAAGATAACATTTGCATAATTAAACACTTTGTCTTCATTAGTGCTTGATCATCATTCAAAATCACTCGACTTCCTTCTTTTTGCCAACAAGACTCACTTGGAGAAGCAAGAAAAACTTGTTTTTGAGAAAATATTACCTTTTTAACTCCTTTGAAGGAGATCAAGCTCTTCTTAGCATCCTTGGTGCGTGCCTTTAGTTGCGCCTTCTTTTCCTTTCTTTTCTCAAAAATTTGCTTTTGGTCATCACTCACTTCCTTAGGAAATAGAGGTAATAATGTAATCTTCTTGACTTGGAAGTGAAAAGAGAATTTATTGGCATGACCATCATGAAAATATTTTTTGTCAAAATCTCATGGCCGTCCAAGAAGTATATAAGTTACTTCCATGGGCACTGAGTCATATAAGACCTCATCTTTATAATTCCCAATGGAGAAGGTGATGAGAAATTGTTTATCAACACTTATCTCACCATTCTCACTAAGCCAAGATAACTTATAGGGCTTGGCATGAGGGATGGTTTCCAAGCCAAACTTGTCCACTACCCTTGTGCTAGTCACATTGACATAACTTCCTCCATCAATAATAAGGGAGCAAGTCCTTTTGTTGATTAGACACCTTGTGTGAAAAATATTTTTCCTTTGAGATTCAAATTCTTTTGGGACTTGGTCCAACATGTGCCTTACAACTAAAAGACCTCCTTCATGGATTTTGATTTCATCTTCACTTGAAGGGGAAGAAGTGTGGGAAGAACTACTTTTGGGGGAAGAAGGGGGGAATGTTCACTTTCAACTTCTCCTTTAGAGTTCAAGAACATGTTTCTTCTAGAAGGACAATTTGAGGCTATGTGTCCAAAACCTAAACATTTGAAACATTTGATAGAACTAGTTCTTGTCTCTTGTGGAAAATTTGGTTTATCATGCATGGTCCTAGTCGAATTTGTTTTAGGTGTGGGGTCTTGGGAGGATTTGGAAGGTGTTTTGAATTCCTTTTTCTCTTTACCCTTCCAAGGTTAGAGTAGTAGTCATTGTAAGAAGTACTCTTCTTGGCCTCTTGTTTTCTTTTCAATTGGTTTTCAACTTTCAAGTCAACTACATCTTGGATTTCCCTCCTTAGACCACTCACAAACCTAGTCACTTTCTCTTCTTCATGCTCATCATGTAGTCCTACCTTTAAGAGCGTGGACTCCATCAACTTGAAATATTCTTCAACACACATAGGCTCTTGTTGAAGCCTTTGGAGCTTCAAAAGAGTCTCCCTCCTATGATAGGAAGGAATAAAATGTTTGTGCATTTTAACTTTAATGTCCATCCAAGAAGCCGCGAGTGGCTCTTAGTTATAAGTGTCCATACAAACTTGATGCCACCAAGTCATGGCATACTTTTCAAATTCTAAAACTACTAAGACTAACTCTATGAATGCTAAAAATTTGATCAATTTTTTGCTCCCACTCCATGTAAGCAATTGGATCATGTTCTCCTTTGAATTTTGGAATTTTGATGGGAGGAGGTTGCCTTGGAGGCTGCACTTGGCATCTCCTATCACCACCACCACCGGGTTTTCTTCTCCTTCCTTCACTATCATGGGACTCCTCGGATGGGGATCTTCTTCGCCCTCTTCTCTCTTCAATTCTTTGGAGTTGTTGTTGCAATTGTTGTTGCATGTTGATTTGTTGTTGTTGCACTTGTTGTTGCACTTGTTGTTGCATGTTGACTTGTTATTGTTCCATGTATTGCATGTGAGCTTGAAGAGCCTTGTCATTATTGATTCTATCTTTTCTACGATTGATTTTCATTTGTTGCAAAAATGAGCCAAGATCTCCTAGAGCAGTTTGAGTAGCCACGGGTGTGACAATAGGAGGGGAGTATGGAGACTCCAACTCTTCTTCTTCCTTGCGGACATCTTACAAAACTGGACTTAGATCCATTGCCTGATAAAACAAACCAAAAATAGCACAAAATTTGAAAGTTAAATGCGTGTGGGGAGGCAAAACCTGAGAGCAACCACGTTCTAGTGGTGCAGGGTTGCCTAACCCGTGATCAAAGTAAAAGCAAAGTTAAATGGAATATGAATTCCAATAACACTCAAGACCAAGGCTGGTCACACAAGCATTTTCCCAAGTGTTTAGAGGTCACTCTCCCACCCCAAAGCAAGGCCACCCTCATGCATTTTACAAGGATAGTGAAATATCTTTCAATCAAAGAGAAACCTTATCAAGCACCTTTCAAGAGGTTCAAACAACACCCCAAACGAAAAAAAGGGAAGGATACAACTAAGAAAAAACTTAAGAACCTAACGACAATCAATAAAAGCACTTAAAACAAGAAAGTTAAACTCTAATGAAAGGAGATCATTGAGACCAAACTTTAAGCAAGACAAACAAGAAAAGCATATGAAAAGACTCTATTGGAAAGCACTTAAATCATGCATCACCATTTCTCACTCAATCATATACCAAGAAAGACAATAACCTTTGGAAATAACTTGGACTAATAAGCCAATATCACCCACATTCAAGTTAAGAAACTAGTAGCATAACTTTTTTAGTGAAATTTGCATTTTGGTTTACCAAAGAATAATTTTGGTCTCGGCTTTTGGAAGCCAAATGTTCAAATTTTCCTTTCTTCTTCAAAACTAGTTTCCCAAAAGTGTTTAAGGATAAAATGAGGTGTCTTCGACACTTAATCCCTTCTTTTGAGGTCAAAATCCATTTCAAGGTACATACACCAAGCAAGATATATGGTTCATGTAATATTTCAAGCACTTAGAATACAATAAAAGACAACTTCAACTAGTATATGACATATGACTCAAAGTAGAGCTCATTAACACTTTCATGACATATAATGTAGGATTATCTTGTTCCTTTTTAAGATTTGTGAATATGGTGATGATTGATTAAGAAAACCAAGGAAATCCCCACTGGACATTAAGATAACAAGATATCTAGATGTGAAGGTTCCTTTTCAAGGTTCTAGAGAAGAGAATAATAGATTGATTATAATTGAAAAACCAAAAGGAAACACATTCAAGAGTGAAAACCGAAACAAAGAAGGGAAGAAACTTAAAATGAAAAACAAAGGAAAATGGAGTGGATGAAGGGATCACGCCACTACAAGGCTAGGCTAGAAGAAGCCATGACAACCTTGAAGATGAGTGATGTATGCCGCCATTTGCCAAGACAAGATAAGGCTTGAAAGAAATCCACTTCCTAAAGAGGAATGCTCTCACAAAAAGATTGAAACACAAAGTGTATAAATTCCTTAAAATGTTCAACCCCCTACAGGTGTTAGAGGTCTCCTTAAATAGAAGAGTCTAGGGGCTTTTAGCAAAAATAACAAAGTGTGAAGCTTACAAAATAAAGCTAGCATGTTCTAGAAGGTAGGTCAACATAGGTGCACATGGATGTGTCTAGGAAGGATTTTCGGCCAAGCCATCTAGGTGGCAAGACTTCACAGCCAAGGCTCCAAAGGATGCTTCTAGAAGTCTCTAGAAGTCTTGGTGTCCAAGGCATGTGGGTCGCCCCCTTTCTAGATGCTTCTAGAAGGTCTTGCTCCTTCTCTTCCTCCTTTATGCGCCAAGTGACATCCTATGTGGTCCTTCCCTCTTTTATTCCTACAAAAGCAAATAAGTGACATTAGCATGTTGGTTTAAGGTTAAGCTAATTTTGAGTCAACAAGTCAACCCCTAAGTCAAGGTCAACAAGTGAACAAGTCAACTAAAAATAGTTAACCAAAACCAACTTTATGGAATTTAAGCTAGAGTAATGCAAAATAAAGATAAAAAGGATGATGCCTTCTCTTTTTTCATACTCCTAGTGATCCTCCTAGGGTTCGCATCCTTAGAACTTGATGAGGTGGTTACATCTTCATCACCTTAGGTAGTTAGAAGAGTGTTTGCTCTATTTGGTGTGGAAGCTACTCGGTCAAGTAATTAATAGAAGATACATGTACTTTGTTTGGAAGATGTGTGCATGTGTTGTTAGACTCTAGAGCTACTAGTGCATGATCTAGGGTGAGTTGTTGGTTTCTACACTAATGTCTGGACAAGTCTCAACTAGTCTGTCTGCGTTGGGTGTCCAATTTAAGTGACAAGGCATAAGTTCGTATTGAACTTTATATGTTTTTTGCTTGAAGGTTTAGACATTATTCTAAGGATGAATTGGTTGACTGCCAATAACATTCTTATAGACTGCAGGCAAAAGAAGGTTGTGTTTCCTAAAGCGACTAGTTTGGAACTGAGATCGGTTTAAGAGGTTCTGAAAGATATCGATGAGGGGGTTACTTGTTACATGGTAATAACTCAAGAGAAAAAGTAGAATGCTGAGGAACATATCATTCTAATGATAAAGTGGCAGAGTCAACTACTTCAAGTGCAAACAACTACTTTAGATGCAAATTTTTGCTCACAAGATGGGATTATGAGGATTACTATTGACCCTTTTAATCATCCTAATGTACCTGACGATGTTGGAATTGTGTTGAAGCCACACGCTCCACACATTAAGTTTGTTGATGTGAACAATGACAATAAATTTTTAGTGGTGATCTTTATTGGCTTGGCTACAGAGCACAAGGAAAGGTTGGTAAATAAGGAAAAAAGGTTAGTCATTTGAAAACTTTGTTGATAAAAAATTTAAATTGCATACACATTTATTTTTCTTTTTTTAGCATAAGTAGAAAAAAATTTAGAAATTTTTTTATTTTATTGACAGTTGTCATTAATATTTTGTTAGGGGGAAAGTTAAATCGAGAACTTCTCTCACCATTCTTTCTAAACCTCGTTAAACTAATTTTATTTCTCCTAAATGTTAGGAAGAAGGATCGAATCCTTCATCTTTTCCTCTTTTCCCTTCCTTTTAACCACTATGAAATATTGACATATATGAGCATTATATTTTTGTAGAAAAAAAAATTTAAAACATTGCAAAAATATGCATTTATTCTTTATTTATCATATTTTTTGTGACAAACTTTTTTATAAAATATTTTTAGGAGAAAATAAATGAAAAAATAATTTTCTTTCATAAATTAAAATGTCTATACTTCGTGCATAAGCTATCTAATCTAACATTTCTAACTTTTTACTTTTAGTTTGTGCATAAATTAGTTTGAATTTACACAACAATTGTTTAATTTTTTTTTTTTTTTTTGAGTGATTAGGAAAAAGTTGATAAACTAACTCACTAAGCATGTGTCCGTGTTTGTGTGTAAATCCTGTTCCTTTCCACGTTAGTGTCTAAGAAAACGTAAAATATTCATTTAACGCGAATTATACACCTTCCCAAACACGCTCTAACCGAACGCGATTTTCCCTTTTACAAAACTTTTCAGAAACGCTAAAATATTTACACTTTGCCGAAAATCTTGATACAAGTTGGTCCACAAAACAAAAAGTCACAATCATCCGTTTCCCATTCATTCATTCATTCATTTCCACTGCTCTCTCTGATCGCACCATCCACCATTCCGCAGTAGTCAAATCAAAACCCTCTGAGAGACCACGTAACAGAACAAAAATGGCCGAAGAGGACCAGCCCAAAGCCTCCATCGTCGGCCACCAACACCAGCACCATCACCACCACCCTCCGCCGCAGCCACTACCCGGTCCACCACCACAGTATGGCACCTTCCAAGGCGTCGCCAACTACCCTCCTCCGCCCGAGCCACATCCCGCTATTGGCTTTCCCCAACCTGTTCCACCGGCCGGCGCCGTCAACGCCGGTCCTCTTCCACCGTACTACCCGGGATACCAAGCAGTACCCGGTATGGCTCTGCCCTTTGATTCTTATTTTATATTAGTCTCCTGGTTTTTATTTGAGCTTGGAAACGAAAGGTCCCAAATTTGGTTTCTGGAATGATTATTCGTGTGATGGTTTGGGTCAAAGATCGGAACTTTCGAGATCGGGTTAGCTTTGTTTTGTTCTGCTTGATTTGTACTGCAAGAGAGAGAGAGAGAGAGAGTTAGGTCAACTGTTTGTTTGTGGAAATTTGGGGTTTGAGGAAAAGTTTCTGTTCCTGGGTTGACTTGGTTTTTGTGAGTAAGACTTCTGGTTTGTTTTTGTCTGATCAGTGGAGTTTGATAGTGGTTGTTAGTGTGGTGACTGGAGTGATTCGGACAATGTTGTTCGCAGTTTGATGGTGTAGAGTTCAATCGATTCGGTGACTGGTGATTCAGGGTTTTTGCTTAATCACTGGTTTGACTGTGATTACTTGTTATCCCTTTCCATCCTGGTTTTTGCTTATTCGATGTTGGCTGTGATTGAAGTTGCGGGATAGGTTACAGGAAGATCTGGCAGGTTGATAGACTGCTAGAAGCACTAGATCTACTCTGTTTGATAATCTTACAATTATCATTAAGACTTGTATATGCTGATTCGCTTAAGAGTCATGTTTATAGTGAGCTATTCGTGTTGTTGCATTCAATTTAATAGTTAGAAATTTTGCAGCATTTGTCTGGTGAGAGCAAAGCTGGTCATGTTAGGAGCAATTATGAGCATTTGGCTTTTATAATTTAGAAATTTATGTGCGGGAGTTTGGTGATCATGTCTCTTTGTTGGGTAACAGGCTTAATTTTCCAGTCTGCTAGATTTTGATATGTTTTGTTCTGTGATATTGATTCAGGTTATGCAGTTGCTGAAGGAAGACCTGTAAGAGAGCGGCGCCTTGGTTGCTGTGGCCTTGGTTGTGGCTGGTGTCTGTGAGTAAATTTAATGCTTAGTGGCATACTACTTATCAGAAATAACTTGTAGATAACTAGATATGAGGAAATAAGGATTTTGACTTGACCTTTGTGCGCATGACATTTGAAGCTATGTATTATATAAATATATTATAAATAGAAATAATATGCCATCCAAAGCCACACTATAGTTTCTAGCCTATTCTGTTGGTGAAGATTGCTAAATCCATGTAGCAAAAGAATTCCTCTTTTTTATTCGTTGTAGAGTATGTCATATATAGTGTTTGTTTGGTTTATGTTAACTTCAATCTTCTGCTTTTGGATAATTGCTTTATCTTTTATCACCAATCATCATTAACATCTTCATCAACAAAAGTTGATCTTATTTAATGCTGAAACTTAAATCTCAAATTTGTCTATTGTGCTTTAGGAAAATTCTCTATTTCATTTCTAGTGTTATTTTTCTTTTATTGTGAGTGCATTCTTGTTTTTCTTTACTGGAACTGGAATATCATAGCTTTCTCATTATGTTTGCATTTAAATAGATGGGGAGTGGAACTTATTACAACTTGAGAGGGAGAGAAGGGAAATGGCATAGGATTTGCCATTTCATGAGACCCTTCTCAAACATTAACTCATTTTACGTGTTTTGAACATGGTCACCTTCTGGACAAAACTGCTTTGAGTTACCAGCAGTTCCTGTTTTGGTGTCTACACCTGTTCTTTCTTATTGACACCCCTTTCCCACCTCTTACCGCCTTGCCATTCAGAGAAAGGTGGTTGAAGCCATTATTTGATCGGTTTATGATCAGGTTGAACTCGCAGATATTCTGCCATATCACTGTACATATACGTTAGCATACTCTATTCACAATGTCAGACGGGTGGGCCGTTTACACATAAATTGTTCCAATTAACTTGATTAATAACATCTCATAGAATTATATTTTGCGTTGGTTCGAGAATTTTTTTTCACTGCCAGTGAACTTGAACCTGGGGGATCATTTCAGTCTTAATCTGACTTCTGGCATGATGGAGATGGTTCATATATGATTCCATTTTCTTTTTGTATTATCTTATAAAATGCTAGAGCGATTTATGTTCAGCCCTTTTATATTACTTAATGTTAATTCTCATATATTATTTTCCTTTCTTTTCTCATGTGTTGATACTTGATGAGCCACTTACTTTGAAGTTAATATTGGCTGTTGATTTCCAATAACTTTTGTTTTTGTAAAAGGTTTATACTAGGCTTCTTTCTTGCTGCTATTCCATGGTACGTTGGGGCAATAATTATGCTGTGTTCCAGAGTAGACCACCGAGAGAAACCTGGATATGTTGCTTGTGTAGTTGCTGTAAGTGATTTTATCCTTTCTTATTCACTTGAAGCCTGTTTCAGCTCTCTCAAGTTCTTGTATTCTTTTAGCTATTCTATTACTATTACTTGTCTGAATTTTGTTATATAGGGTTTTTGCACTAAACCTCTTGGTTTTATCTCCACATTACCAGAGTTTTTTGGAGTGTTAGTTGCATGTAGCATTAGAAGGTAACACCATGTTTGTGAAACTGCTTTTCGCAGGCTGTTCTGGGTACAATTGCGATTATTCTTGGTGTGACAAAGGGAGCAGATGACTGGTAATCAATCTTCACGTTAAAAGCTGTAAAGTTTGGTAGACGAGTGTATGTAAAGTGAATCAGTTGCTTAATATTATGTGTGAGTGCAGTTTATGTATTCACTGAAAACTGATACCATATGTAGTTTGTATTGTTTGATTTATTATTATAAGGTTCTTTGGGTCCTTACTTTTATATTTATCATCGGGCAAGACTTATGTACTTCAATATTTGTATGAAACATTTATACCTAGTTAACAATCACAACTTATACGTATGAAAGTTTATCTTGTAATTGATCTCTTTTTCTTAATACTTCATATTTTTTGTTTCTATAGGATTTATGTTACAGAAATGAACTGTATTTTATGCAAAGAAATTGACCCATGTGAAGCTGTGATGGGCCCACAACAGATCAAATTGTTTTGCAAAGGGACTGGACAATTATACTGAAAGAGAATTTAAAATTAAAAATGCAAAAAGTTAAAAAAAAATAAAAAAGTGAGTAAACCATCGAAACTATTTCAAGTGATAGGTTTTTAACTCAAGATTAGCATATAATAGCAATAACTATTTGAGTAACAATTGGAGTCAGTAAAGGAACAGAGAAGAAAAGGTACTAAAACTGTAGAAGTTTTACGAGAAATGATAATGTAACTAGTTTTTCTACCCGTCGGGACTTTTTTAAATATTTTTTTATTATTATAAAGTAATTTAAGTTTTTAATACAATGGCAAAAGACAAAGTAACTAATAATAAAAATTGTAAATGTAATGATTAATGAGTGGTGTATAATAATATCTATTTGATGTAATAAATCTAATACTATATATAATTAAGAATTAATAAATAACAAGTTTTTTAATAAAATATTATTTCTGAATTATCTAAATTTAATTTTTTTTTTCAAAAAAACATATCAAAAAGAGTTTCAGGCTCTTCTCTTACTCTCTTCTCTCTCTTTTTTTCCTCTTTTCTCTCGGACTTTCTTCTTACTCTCTCTTATCTCACTTTCTCTCACTCTTCGGGAACTTCAACCCAGTGGCGGAGGATCATTGGGGGCACGGATGGGCATGGCCCCCTCCCCTCCCCATAATTTTTAATTTTTTATATTATATATATTAATTATTTTTAATTTTTTAATTTTTTATTATATATAACATGTAGAAAGTGATAAAAGTTAAATGAGATATCTTTTTATTTATTTTATAAGACATAATATTTAATGTTAATAAATATTAAAATATAAAATCAAATGTAATAAATAATAAAAATATTTATTAAGATATTTTTTATTTTCTTTTTTATTGCATTTTTAATTTTTTCACAAGTTATATTGATCTCATATTCTCATGTTTTCTTTTCGTTTTGAGAAAAAAAAAACAGTTAACTACAAATTTATTCTTTTTTCTTTCATTTATCGTTTGTTCTCTTTCATTTGTGAAGACAAAAGGTAACTTTTTCGCCTTACTTGATAGTGGAATATTTGTTTAATAGTGAACATTATTTTTTACCACATGAGCCTTATATTCATTTTTTATGATTATAGGAAAAAAATGATTGTACTATGTGTTTTTTCATAATCATCTTTTAATGGGACTTGATTGTCATTGGTTTTTTTCTTTTAGTAACTTAATTTTTATTTTTTTAAGTAAATTATGATAAATTATTTTTTAATCTTAAACTTAAAAAAGAAATAGGTATATTAATGAAGAATAAAAGAATAGATTTATTTCTTAAAAGTGATAAAAAGAAAGCTATTGGTGAAGAAGGAATCAATACAAATTCAATATCTTAGCTTTATGTATCCTGAATCATGATACAAATAATCATATTATTCTATTAGAGGAGCGTGTTTTATATTAATATTTTAGAACATGTTTATCTTTACATTGAAAAAGAAATAGTTGAAAATTTTAGTTTTGACTCAATTATGGATGAGTTCAAAAATCTGAAAAACGAAAGACAATCCTTTGTATATGTGTGATTTCTTTTTTAGATACACGATTATACTAAATTATTTATACATTTTTATTATGTTAATGACAATAATTAAATATATAAATTTTGAATTTTGAGTATATTATTTTGGCTCCCCCAACATTATTAGTCAAGATCCGCCACTACTTCAACCCACCGTCAACCATACTAACTCTGTGAACCACAACACTAACCATCATGGTCGCACAAGTTACGATTGTGCCAAATTTTTTCTTCTTCTTTAAAATTTGAATGGTTTTGATGTTTTCTTATATTGATGAATGTATATTTTCTACGAGATGAATAAAATATTTGAAGAGCACAATAAAGATAGAATATCTCAACCTTTCACTCTTTGACGACGACATTAAAGGTACGAAATTTTGAGATTGTGTTGGATCTTTTGTTCTTCTATAAGATTTGAATGATTTTGATGTTTTTTTATACTGATGAATGTATATTTTCTGCGATGTGGATCAAATATTTGAAGAACACAATAAAGGTTCAATCTTTGTACCTTTCACTCTTTGAAGACGACAATAAAGCTACGAAGTTTTTAGACTGTGCCGGAGCTTTTGTTCTTCTGTAAGATTTGAATGGTTTTTGAATTTTTTTAAACCGATGAATATATATTTTTTGCGAGGTGGGTCAAATATTTGAAGAACACAATAAAGGTTGAATCTTTGAACCTTTCACTCTTTGAAGACAAGCTACGAAATTGTTAGACTGTGTCGCATCTTTTGTTGTTCTGTGAGATCTGAATGGTTTGATGTATTTTTCACTGATGAATGTATATTTTCTGTGAGATGAATCAAATATTTGAAGAACACAATAAAGGTTGAATCTTTCAACGATTCACTCTTTGACGACGACAATAAAGCTACAAAATTTGTAGACTGTGTCGAATCTTTTGTTCTTTTGTAAGATTTGAATGGTTTTTGAATTTTTTTTAAAACTGATGAATGTATATTTTTTGCGAGGTGGATCAACTCAAATATTTGAAGAACACAATACAGTTTCAATCTTTCAACCTTTCACTCTTTGATGACGAGAATAAAGGTACGAAAAAATTTTATACTTTGGCTAATATTTTGTTCTTCTTTAAGATCTGATTGTTTGTTTTTCTAAGTTTTTATTCATTAGTTTTGATTTTAAGTTCCTAATTACTCAACATGTAACTTTTTGATAAATATATTTTTAATAAAGCTTTTATTGTATAATTTTTTATTTAACGAGTTTTTATTTTATAGTGTTTATTTTGTTATTTGTTCTAATGTTATTATTATTTTTCTTTAATAAGTGCTACTTAATTGTTGGTATGTGTATTCCCAAGAAATTGCAATAAATTTGAAGCATGATTATATACGGTTGTGACTCTTTAAATAGGTATGACTTCTCCTATTCTCTTCATATATATTCTTAATGTTGAGGAATTCTTCATTGCCAATTAATAAGTAATAATCTTCTTTTTCTTCTATTACCAATCTTCTTCATTACCACTCTATTATTGTAACATTTTGGTCGGATATTACGAATTTAAATAAATAAAAATTCAATAGATAATAATTACACATTAATTTATTTTATCTTTTCCTAAAAACAAGGAAAAATGAAAACTTCTATTAAAATCTCTATTAACTCAAAAACCACAATACATAAATATCGACTACAAGTTCCAAGTCAAATAAAAATAAACGTTTACAAAATTCCAAAATCCATAAATAATAAAAATTTTGTAAAAGTTTTTCCCACGCTATCCCCGCTCCGGCTCTATGCATCACCAGAACCACCTGTAACATCATTTGCTCCCATATAACGCATTATACAATCATCGCCAAACATAAGCAAATAGGGTGAGCTAACATTATAAAATTCATATATATATATTTCAAATATATAAGCACACACATATCAAAGGAACTCTATCCTTTGATTTCATACCACATGGCCACCACCTTGTTTATCCATGTTCTACGTCTTTAGATGAATACCTAAAGATACTTTTGCTACCACAACTACAAGCCACAACTTGTAGAACACGTGCGGGAAAACTGCTACAGATCACACTCTATAATGCTAGGTGGAGTTCCCAATACAAAGCATAGTTTGTAATGTCCCAATACTACCAAACTCGTCGGCTAATTACTGAGGAGGGCAATCTTTCTAGACCCATCTGTACGAGCCACAACTTACACACTCACACTGGCAACACTCGTCAATCCGAGCCACAACTCAAGGATTCCTTGTGTTCATCCGCCATCCCGAGCCACAACTCAAGAGATGTCATTCCGAGCCACAACTCAAGGAATGCCACGTGTTTACCCTCTATTCTAAGCCACAACTCAAGGAACATCCCAGCAAGTAGACCTTTAAGGTATCACCCAAAGCCTTGTAGACCACGCACCTCCAAAGCATTCAAATATTTTGTCTCTTCATTATTGCCTGAAACTGCCTTGGAGCTGCCAGGCAAAATTTTGTTCCACACCGCTTGGCGAAACTCCTCTGCCGCTAGGCGCTTCGTGCCTTTGATGCCATTGACTTTACAACTATCGTCTAGCGGGACTACCCTCATCACAAGCGCCACGCATCACAATAGTCCCATGGAATAGTAGCTATCGCTTGACGGTCCAAACCCCACCGCCAGGCACTACACCAATACAACGAATTGTATTGGTTTAGGCACATCAGAGTAGATTTCAATCCTTCTCAATGCCTTCATAACACATCACATAATTAGCAATCACATAAGTTCTATTCAATAGTCCTGAAACTCACTTCTCTTATGCCTTGCTATCATACTCATCCTCATTGATCGATTCACCCTTTTGACTACACCAATCCCTTATAATCAACTAAGGACAACCATATTACTCAACTATAGTCTAGAGTCACAACATACCTAAAACCCATCACTGTGTCCAATTATTACATCAATCTCCACTCAATTACAAGTAACATACCAATTATACCTTATTTTAGAATTATAACACATATTCACCTTAGGCAACTCCACTTTATAGCCCAACTCCTAAATTAGATTATGCCTCATCATTTAGCATTTTGGTTTACATTGACATCTATTGTGCTATCATTATATTCAAATCTTTTAACACAACTCAGCATTTAGAATTCTCTCTAATCTCACTCCATGTATTACTTACTCTTCATAATACCATAGCCAACATATTCTAACTTTACTTTTTAATACCCTAAATTGACCCCACAAAGAATTCCCAACTTGCTACAAGTCCAACTACTCTGTGCCACTGGTTTGGTCTGGCACTTGGCGACAATCACAATGTCGTTAGGCAGTGCATACCATAATGGGAATTTCCCCGAATCCTCCTACGCTTGAGAACCCTAAGATCACCATCATCCTTATTTCACCCATTCATCAAACCATAATACAATCCACCGCAACCAAGTATCAAATTAACATAAAATGAACCACTTTCAGTCCAATTCACGTTGCAATTGATTCCTAAACGCAAAATCCCCCCAATTACTCAAACCGTAATAAAAGTAAATACAATAATAATCTAATTTCTTCATATCACCTCATAATTTCATAATTAGCCCCTTCCATTTAATCAATTCATGATTAAAACACCTTTTCCATCGATCAAAAATAGCCTAGAACATAGAAGACCTAAAATCGAGACAAATTTGGCTTGCGTCACCTGGCGGGTGTTCATAACCGCCAGGCGGATCATCTAAAAACCCAGGAAACTGGGTGGAACAACTTGTGTCGCCTGGCGGCATGAGCTAGCCGTCAGGCGGTTCCTCACAAGAACCCAAAAAATCACTAAAATCTGCATGAGTTGTGTGACGACTTTGAAGGCCCGCCAGGCGGTTGCTGGAAAATTTCCAGAAACTACGAAATTAAACAGAATCAGATAAGCCTCAATCATCCAGTTATACATATATCATGCAAAATAAATATTACAAATCAAAATCACGGAGTTCAGCTCCCCTAACCTGGAATTCCTTGCTACACTTGATAGTTTGAAGTCTCCCCTTGATCAACAACGACCTCTTTATTTCTTCCTTAATTCAGCTCTCCTTCTCACTCAATTAGCACAATAGATGCTTTGTAGATCCTCTCCTCACAACCCTCATAGAAGCCAATAAAAAAAACTCTATCTCTTTCCCTCAATTGCCTCTTTAATCATAACTTAATAATGGTTAATGCTAGAAAACGAATTTCAATCATTGATATCGTTGTCGTTAGGCGATCAAATTACCACTACTTTAGCAACTTCAGTATTGCCAGTTTGTAGTGAAGAAAATAGTTAGGGTTAAGATAACCCTGAGTCGTCTCACAACGAATACGGAATTGATCTCAAATATTTGATTCTCAAAAATGCAATTAAAACTAGCAACTATAACAATAGGGGGGTTTTGATATGCAAAGATAATGACACGGAAGATTGTAAACACAATAATAGTAAATAGGTTAATTCCACTGCTTTTTCTAAATAAGATTCTTCATTGGTTATCTAGAGATTATTGTTAGATTAATTATTGTTGTTGTTTTACAAATCAATCAATGTAAAGACTCAATTCATTT
>Ga0214545_1008485_pt1 | contig 16358 bp, 14 predicted proteins | sample CNSS4metaG_FD_160064 | JGI IMG/M metagenome (GOLD analysis project Ga0214545, IMG submission 160064) | Root nodule microbial communities from cowpea collected in UCLA plant growth center, Los Angeles, California, USA - CNSS4 | ecosystem: Host-associated > Plants > Roots > Nodule | place: USA... | reverse complement strand
TAAATATTTTTAACCAAATTAAGTTCATTTAATTAATATTTTACATTGAACTTTATTTAAAATTGTTTTAAAGTTGTTAATAGAAAATAATGTTAATAGAAAAAAATTCATAAATTAACTAGTTCATATAACAATAAAACACATATAAATTTAAAATTTGAAAACAATTTTAAGTAAAGTTGAATGTGAAACACAATTTTAAATAAACTTAGTTATGTTAAAAATATATAATAAAAATATCAGTTTGAATAAAAATGTCAAATTTAATAAAAATATTTGTATAACATTTATATAAATTAATTTTTGTTTCAATTTGGAGAGGGACAAAATTGTTAATTTTTACAAAAATTGGGATTAAATTGAGACAAATTAAAATAAATGGGCCAAATTGAGACTAAGGAAATGACATCTGGCATAATACTGACACGTGTCACTGTCACTGCCACATCACTCTGTCACTGTCACGTGGCACGATGACTGCTTGACACGTGGCAATTTTTTGATTTTTTTAAAAAAATTCAAAAAAATTCAAAAAATTGAGGAACTGACGCGTGGCACTCCCTCTAACGGCGTCAACATTGACTTAATAAAAAGGGCAAGCTTGAGACGTTTTAACAAAAAAGGGGACCAATTTGAGACTTTTAAAAATTTGGGTACCATTTTGAGATTTTGACTCCAAAATGGGGACCAAAGGCATAATTAAACCTTCTTTAAACTAGAGATTTTTTTGTTTTTTTTAACTTTGTGTGTTTTTCGTTTTCCCAACTTTGTCTTCAAGTTCATCGGAGAGAATCCACTGCCTTTCAATAGTTCACTCGTTTGGGTTTACAAATAGAGAATTTGATGTATTATGTACATTCTGTAAAGGAAGGGTAGCGATACATAATTACATTAACTATGGACGTAAGATGTAAGAACTTTCTTAGGGAGAACCTTTTATTTAAGAACTTTTTATTTAAGGGAGCTTTTATAGGGAGAATTTTTCACTAAATGGAGTTCCGTTAAGAAGAACTCCCTGTCAAAGAAATCTCTCTTAGAGAGAACTCTCTATCAAGGGGAGCTCTCTTAGGGAGAAATGTTTATCAAAAGGGACTCTTTTAGGAAGAACTATCTATCTAAGGGAGTTCTTTTAGAGAGAACTCTCCATCAAAAAGAGCTCTCTTAGGGAGAACTCTCTATCAAAGGGAGCTTTCTTTGGGAGAACTCTCTATCAAAGAAAGTTCTATTAGGGAAAACACTATCAAAGGGAGTTCTTTTAGGGAGAACTCTATCTAAGGGACCTCGCTTAGGGAGAATTCTATCTAAAGGAGCTCTATTAGGGAGAACTCTATAAAAAGGGGAACTCTATCCAAGGGAGCTCTCTTAAGGAGAACTCTTTATCTAAGACAACTCTCTTAGGAAGAACTCTCTATCAAAGGGAGCTCTATTATGGAGAACACTATTAAAGGGAACTTTCTTAGGAAGAACTCTATCTAAGGGAGCTATCTTTGGGAGATCTTTTAGGGAGAACTCTATCTAAAGGAGCTCTCTTAGGGAGAACTCTATATAAGGGCTAAGGGAGAACTCTATCTAACAGAACTATATTAGGGAGAACTTTATCTAAGGGAGCTCTCTTAGGGGGAACTCTTTATTTAAGAGAACTCTCTTAGGGGGAATTCTGTATTTAAGGGAGTTCTTTTAGGGAGAACTCTCTATCAGATGAAGCTCTCTTAAGGAGAGCTCTCCTATCAAAGGAGCTCTCTTAAGGAGAGCTCTCCTATCAAAGGAGTTCTCTTAGAAAAAAGTCTCTATTGAAGGGAGCTAAGCTCTCTTAAGGACTATTCTCTATCTAAGAGAACTTTCTATAAAAGAGAGCTTTCTCAAAAAGAATACTCTAAGGGAGTTCTCTCTAAGAAAACTCTCTTAGAGAATTCTCTATATAGCATTGCGTGTTTTATACAAATTTTCTCTTCAACCCTTAGAATTGAAACGCTTTGAAAAATTAATTCATCCAAATTTACATGACCAAATTATTATTTAGTGACAAAAAGTGTTTCTAATGCTATTATTTATGAAATTGTTTGACACAAACGATTTATTCCCGCATCTACACAAAACACTTGATCACTTTAATTTAAAATTTTTAACATGTTAAAAGCTAAAGTCCTTATTTAATGTGTCACTAGTTTGACTCATTAAATCTATTAAAATTATTAATAAGGATTTGTATATACATATATATATATATATATATATATATATTTATTGTTACTTTAATTTTTAATTATATTTTTAAACTTGTTAAATTCGATTTAGTCTAGATTCACGGTTGAATTTAAAAGATAAATTAAATATAAGTTGTATAAAAAAACGTGTAAATAAGATTTTTAATGATAATTTCCATGATAATATCTTCTTCTTTTATTGTTAGCAATACTTGAAAATAATTTATCTCTTAGCGTGTGTTCATTTTCAGCCACAAAAACCTCACAAATAAAGAATTGCAACGATAGTTCCAAAATCGATGGAGTAAACTATGGAAAACAAAAAAAATATCATCTTCATCTTTCCGCTCATACATGCAAATAAAAGTTTTTTTCTACTTTTTATAATAATTTGTATTTAAAACTATCTTATAATTAATTAAACAATATAATTAATTAAAATTAAATAAAATACACATTTTTATTTTAATATAACAAATACTTAAAATATATTAATAAAAATAATTTAATAATATATTGAATCAATTAATTTTCGATCCACCGTATCATTTAAAAACTTTAATAAAATTTTCCTTCATCTTTCATTATCCTTTTCTTAATCCAAATAACATAAATTTTATATCTCTTTCTTCTTAAATCCCTCCTTCAATTCTATATTTCCATTTATTTCCATCCTAACACATAGTTAAATTGTTTATTACCATTGTAAAAAACTATATGAAGATTCACATAATTCCTTTGGATTTAATAGATTTCCAGTGAAAAAAGTTAATAACATTTTTATTATAATTTACGAAAAAATTATATCGTAAAAAATTAATAATTAATTGTTATAATTTTAGATTTTAACAATTTTTGTTATTTATAAATATTATAATTAACACTCTTATAAGTTGTAAAAGTTGATTACCCGTAGAACTTACTGCATACTTACACACATAATATATATATATATATATATATATATATATATATATATATATATATATATATATATATATATATTATGGGGTGAGTTTACGTGTAAGGAAATTGCGAAAATGACATATAAGTGAAACAATACATACTCTCCAATTATATTAAAAATAAGGAACCCAATTGGTTAACTAATTTCATTTTCTTAGTTTAGTTAGTTATTGCCAACTCAAATTCTTTTAAATAAAGAACTTTATGAGTTTTATTATTTAAAAATACAAAATTTTAAGAATTTTAAATATATTTTAAAAAGCACTTTTTCTTTAATATTCAGACATTTTTTTTATAACACAAACAATATCTATCTCACCACCACCAGCGGAAACGACGACAATCGGCCATTGCGTGCGAAAACCGAAACCCTAACGGAACTTTCAGAACCGAAGATTCGCCCAATCGAAAAACCCAAATCTCGAAAATCGAATCATGCGAAGCGTCGAGGTGGCCAAGACGGTGCTCGAGGTTGCCGACGTTGCATGGACCGCCGTCGAACACACCCACCATTTCCGCCGCCACAGTCCTTCCGTCCCTCCCGCCACCTCTGCCGATGACTGCCCCTCTGACCATGATTTGGAAGCTCTGCGATCAGAAAATCGACGCCTCAGGAACTTGCTCGACCAGAATCTGAAACTACTCCAAAACCTCTCTGAATCGCCTTGCATCGATAAATGCCCTCCCGATGTATATTTCAAATTTCAATAACCCTTTTGCTTCCCTCATTCTATCAGATGATGCCATTTTCTCTAATGTGTTTTATTTTCTAAAAATATGGGTGCTATTGTTTTATTTTAAATTGCGTACTGCTCTTTTTTCTTAATTATTCGTAATGAAATTCAGGATTCTTTAGTTTTATCACCCATGGTCAGTTGACCTAACCTTCAACCTCAGGGCCAGTTTGTTCTGATGTTTGAAAAAATGAAATTATTTTTATAAAATTTATTGTGATGTGATGAATGTCTGAATTTATCTCAATAATGGACTTTGCTCCGAAATATGTGTCTCGATGTGTCTAATTGACAAACGAGGGTGGAAATTCTGATATGAAAGGAAAAATAGAAAAGCTAATTTCTGGGGGACATTTTTTAATTGGATGCTACTTCTTCCATAATACATGGAAAGAAAATTATAGTATTTTATCGATGAATCTGATTATTATATAATCTGATCTTGATCGTATTGGAAATGAACCGAGACTCCAGACATCATAAGATTGCCATTTTGGGTAACCTATACCTAACCATCATAGTGGAATTAGTCTATACTTGGTAAATAAATAAAAAAGAAGCTAACTTTTGGCACAGAAGGTTATTTTTTTGATTGAATGCTTTTAATTTCATAATAATTGGGTATAATTAAGTGCTGGTCAATAATTTTTTGTGATATTATTGCATCTACATTTACGTATCTGGAAACATTTTCATAATTCATTCCAAGGATTATTAGTTTGGGTGCATTGTGCTTTGGATTTCGTCATGATGTCTTTTACCTGTTCCTTGTTTATATTTTGGGGATATTTGGCTATAGTTGAATGACCGGTTAGCTGCTACCATGAGGTCTGATGAGTACCTGAGTCGGCTCAAGTTCCTACAACAGGAAGCTGCTAGCGGAGGAAATCAATTTCCTTTCAAGGAGGCCACTGGTAAATTTCTCTGCTTTGAAAATGTGTCTTGTGTGCATTGAAGTAATTAGATATTGACAATTTTTTGGTTTCTGTCTGGTATTTGACAGAGGCTGATTATCAATCAGCTGACATTTTGGTCAATGTTGACTCTCAAGAACCAAGTTGGTGGGTGTGGGTTAAGGATGAGACAGATCCTATTAACATTGAGGAAATGAGTGGAATTGATGATGAGAGTTACTTGGTCATCAGTGAAGAACATGTGGTTGATGGTGTTGCCAACTTCATGGCCAAATGCATTTTGTCGAACCCGAAAGCTCTGGTTTGTGTGTTCATATAATATGCATTTTTATTTTTTTTCTTTTGCTTCAATTAACATCATTTTCCCTTGTTATAATTGCAGAATTTTTCACCGGAGGAACTGCAGAAAGGTGAGTTTTCTATCATATTTTTTGTATCTTAATGGTTTTTCCTTTACATTTCCTTCACCTAAACTGTAAAAGCTATGTTGAATTGTAGCTTATAATGTGCTTTAGGTCAAATGTATTGGTAACACTCCAATCATTTTGTTTTATTTGATGAGTGAGGAGGAGGCCCAGCCTCACTAGAATATTGATGGTAGGATTTTGGGGGTTTATTCCCAATGGAATAAAAATCAGGAAGCTAGGGATTAGTTAGCTGGTTATAACAGTAACTAGGAAGTTAGTAGCTGAGGAAGTTTAAACAAGTGAAAAGGTAGCTAATTGGTTATATAATTATATTGCAACAATATTTTGTCAACTGAAATTTCTCAGTTTAAGGGTATTACCCTAGTTGGGGACGGAATTCTCCTTGTTTTGTCATTTTCAATAACTGAATAATTAGTATTCTATTCACCTCTTTCCATGTTGGCTATTTTCCTAGTCTAATCCAGTGATCATATGTTCCTATCAATAAGTCTGACCTATCAGATCTCCTGTTGGTGAGAACAGAGTTCGGGCTCAGTTTGTGCCGAAATACAATGTTCCTGCATTGAGCAAACACACACTAAAGAGTGCACAGAACTCAATAAATCTGAATTTAATGGTGAACACTCACATTCTTGGTCATGAAAGGTTGAATTACTTAAATATGAAGGTGGGTACATTTGGGTGGGTATGTCGGACTCGGTTGAATTACCTAAACAATGTTCCTGCATTGAGCAAACACACACTAATGAGTGCACAAAAGTCAATAAATCTGAATTTATTGGTGAACACTCACATTCTTGGCCATGAAAGGTTGAATTACCTAAATATGTGGGTGGGTATGTCGGACTCAAAAAATAAACGCTGAATTTTGAAAAAAAAATAAAAATAGTCTGGTTTTTAGATTTGAGTACAAACTGAGTTCTTCTCTCAACACCAGAATTAACTATCCGGCACCTTAATTGCTTTCTACAAGTCCGCGATACAAAGAGTATGTATCACTATAATTGTCACATCATAACATGTAACTGTCTAATTTGAAATTAATAAAATATAATTGATTAGTAACTTCCTATACATAATTAGAACAAAATTATTCAAAACTTGGCCTATCAGGATTGCAAAGTTGGGGCAAAGGGTGTTAGGCATGTAGTAATGAGAAGGGGAAACCCTTGGAGGAGAGAGTGTTCTCATATTTTGTGTTCTTTTGAGTCTATTCAATAGAAAATAGTACTCTTTCTCTATTCAATTTTGGGTTCCTAACAATTTGATCCGACCTGTCGGATTCAAAGAGAAGGGGAAAATTTGGAAAGTTTGGCCAGCAAGCAAGGAAGAGTTATGGCAGAGATGAAAAGTTTGTCTATTGCCAAAGATATCCTACAGGAGTTGAGGGAGATTAAAGATCTGCTGCATCACTTCAAGAAGAGAGAAAGGTCTGAAAAAAGGGAGAGTTCCAGCAATGGTGGAAGGAGGGATGAGAGAGTTGGGCACAGGAAGAAACCCTCAAATAAAGGAGAAAATTCAAAGAATCAGGAAAAGAAAAGAGAATAGGAGGCCATTGACAATACTAGAATTAAGAAGGGTGAGGAAGAGCTTCTTCAAATATCATTAAAGGAAACAAAGAGGTAAAGATGGGTATGGATGCTTAGAAAGATAGTCTGCAAGACATCAAGAAAGGAAAGAAACCCTCATATGGAGAAGAAAATTCAATCAATTGGGAGAAGAAAGGAGAAGAGGATGCCATTGACAATAATGGAGCTAGGAAGGGTGAGGAAGAACCACTTTGCACGTGGGATGAAAGAATGGAGTTGCCCACATTTGAAGGGAATGGGCCCCAAGGTTAGACAAGAAGGGTAGCAAAAGTTTTTGAAGTTCAGAACATCACTCAACAAAAGTAGACCCAATCTTCAATAACATGGAAGAAAATGCAGTGTCCAAGGGTTCAAGACCTGGAAAAAAAAAGTCCAAGAACCTTTCTTTGGAAGATCTTGCAACAACTCAACTAAGGATAGTTGGAGGCAACACAAGAAGCATGTTATTTGAGAGCTTAGCAAAAACAACACAGATTGGCAGTGTGAAAATTTTACTTGAGAGTTTCGCAGCAGTAACATGGACTGGGAGTGCGGAAAACTTCATTCAAGAATTCAAGATATTGGTGTCACAAGTAAATCCAACACCAGAAGATCAGTTGAGGGAGTATTTCTTGGCAAACCTGTAGGCCCTATGCAAGAAGAAAAAATTCCCACCAACATCACCGACGTGGACATGGCTGATGCACTCACTGCTCTCATCATGTTGATGATGCTACAATTTTCGTTGGTGGGAGAAGAGGTATTGGTCATTCGGCAGTTTGCACCACCAAGATTGAGACCCCTAGAAGTATTTCATTGCAAAAAATCTTTTAGGAAAAGGAGGGTGGTTAGATTGTGGGAGAATGGCTTGTCCAAGATGAGTTTGATTGACATTAAAGACATTGGATTTGTCAAGATTGCTGCTGCTGATGTTTTTCAAGAAATGAGTAATGTTTTGCACATAGTAGAAGGCTTGCGAAATACTGAAAAAGGATCTTATCTGTAGATAGATTTGATGGTGGTTTCTGAAAATACTTTGAAGTTCGAAGAGCAAAACATTAAACATGAAGGCCAATCACATGATTTTGGAGCATATGTAAAATGTGCTTCTATGACAGAAATTGACACATTGGTTGGACCACATGATCCAGATGAAGCTGAACTGGAGAAAATCAACTGCTGGGAGCTGGGAGCTGAACCAAATGCTTTAGTTGAAGCAAGATATGAATTGTTACCCGTTATGAAAGAAATTTGTGATGTTCCAGAATAGGAAACTAAAAATAAGGGATGTGTTGGAGCTTGCCAAAAAAGCTTTGTTGTCAAAGCATCCACAAATGTTATTGAGGAGGTTATTGGCTTAGAAATTGCTGATATGGTGCCTAATAACATATTTATGGATGTTACGGATCAAGGTGTTGTTGATTTGCTTCTTATGACAACTATTTGCAAGGTGTATGACCAAGTCAATAATAGAGATGGTTATACAGAAGATATTAACAAACATGAACATTTCAACAATGATGCTTTGGTTAAGACTAAAGGAGCTAGTTGAGCGCAGGGATGAAGAAAGTCATGAGGGCTACAAGCAACTTCAATTTCCAGAGTTCAACCTTGAGGACAACGTTGTTCCAACAGAGGAGAGTAATGTTAGGCATGGAAGTAATGAGAAGGTTAGGAAGAAATTTAGAGATAAAAGAATAGTAAACTGGGTAGTTGTACAGGGGGAGACTTTCTAAGAAAGTCTATTGTCTTGTATATGAGAGGAGAAGAAAACGGAGAATTTTGTAGATTGAGCTTTTGCTCTTTGTGAAGGGGAAACCCTTGGAGGAGAGAGTGCTCTCCTATTTTTGTGTTCTTCTCAGAGTATTCAATAGAAAATATTACTCCTCTTTCTCTGTTCAATTTTGGGTTCCTAATAGAGTCTTTTTTCTTTTTTTCTTTTCAAGTAAAGCATATTAGACTTCTTGAGAATGTCTGATTAGACTCCATCAGTATGGATGGGATTGGAGTGCACTGGTTCCAATCGAGAAAGAGAAACACAAACACAATGTGGGAGAATTTCAGAGTAGCATGAATGTGAATATTTTATGTATGTAGCCTTAGGAACATCCACAAAAGATTGTTGGCATTACATGAAGGGTATTGTGGTGGAATGCATCCCAGAATTTGAGGTTTGGGTGGCTCATACGAGTTGTTTACTTCAAAGGACCTGCACTCAAGGTTAATCCTAGAGATGTGCTGCTGAATACATCTGCATGGCTTGAGGAAGATGAAAACCGACGAGAAGGATTTACCACAGTTCCAAAACACACAGGCTCTCACTATCTAGGTTGGTGGGAGGGTCTTCTCCAAACAGGAGCTGACTCAGCAACGAGTTTAGCCTAATAACAAATGTTTACGAAATATGAGCTTCACATGTCAAGAGAAATGAGGAAGGTCATTGCTCCCAATGTGGGCTACGTTTTGTCCTGCACACAGGTGCCTCGGGCTCTGTCGCATGGGTAATTCATTTTTTCAAAAGTATGGGCAGTGTGGTACTTAGTTTGCGAGGTAGTTATAACGGTAGTTGGGGAAGTCCTAAAGTAAGGAAGTTATAAATAAGTGAAAAACATATAATTCTTCCTACACTCTAAAGCAACCATGAAACTCCTTAATAGCTTAATTATAAATTGATGACTATTGTTCAGCATGAATGAAGGAAGTGGATAATCCCTTTTAAACATGATGGATGAGGCGAATACTGTTTTCTCATAATGTTCCAAGTGAATGATTTATTCCTTTTAATTTTCTAAATATAATGCTTTTGTATAAAAAATTTCTGATCCTTGGAGCTGAACACCAGTGTCTTGCTTTCAAAATCTGTTACTTGTTCTGTAGACTTAAATTAAAAATTTGGTCTTCTCTGTACTTGGCTTTTTTTTTGCTGTTTTAGTCGTTACATGAAAAGCAAAGAACTTCACATTTTGGATTCCCGTAGAAAAAATAGTTCATGAATTGATCACTACTGTGCCAAAGCTGTAACTGTGTCTGATTACATGCTGTCCTTGTACCTGACCCTTTTTTGTCTTAGTCTCTATACATGAAAAACTTCTGTACTTAAATATTTGGTCTTGAAAAGGAAAAACACTCTGCATGTTGGTCCCAAATGAAAAGGAAAAACACTCCCCTACCCGACACTTACATTTTTTATTTTGATCCCTGCATAAAAAAAGTTCTTAGTTCTATCATAACTTCAGCATATGACAGGGACTTATTTGTAAACTTCTTTACTTGTAAGAACAGATATGTAAATTTTTTTCATATGGTAACTAAATAAAAAATGCATCAAATGTACGGACCAAATTATAATTTAACCTTATTTTATTCATTTTCTTATCTACCATTGGCAATGTTTTGATTGAGAGAATTTTGAATGAGTTGTATTACACAATTTTTTGCCATTGTGATTAAGTAACAACTTTTGCATCTCATATTTCAATTTATGTGATGACAGCAATATCAAAGGCATTGCAAGGTACAAGCAAACTGGAAACAATTGTAGATATTTGGCAAGCTGGAAAGTTGTTTTATACTTTGGCTACGTGGGGACTTGCTTTGGCTGGGTAATCTTACTTCTGTCTCGCTTAACTGTTATTTTGAATGGCTTGCGAAAGACGATACATGCAATATGAAAAAATTGATAAAGGTTCTAAAATAGTTTCAAGAGAATAAACTTTTTTTTTAATATTTTGATGACAGGCTTTACCAAAGTCGTGCATTGTTAAGAGTTGCTGCGAAAGGTGTTCATTCAGGAAGTAAACTTGCTCTTAGGGCTCTATGAAGATGGTTGTTCCATGACCCTGGTAAATGTATAATAGTCCATGGAGCTTACTGTGCCTTGTCTGAGTATCAACCTATTTGTTCCTATCAAATCTTGCTGTTGTAAATAATTGTAAATAAAATTATCCGTGTTCTTATTAACCTGTGAATTCACGCTGTTTTCTAACAATGTTGCTATGGTGTTAAATTATATTGAATATTTCATTATTGAATGATCTAATATTTGCTTTTCTTACTCTCCCCTTCAAGGCTTTTATCATCTGGATGTTAATTTACTAGATTCCTTGTGTTACGTACCCGCTAAAGAATCAACGAGACAGTGAAAAACTGGGAAACTGTATATATGCAATATGAAAAAACTAATAACAGAGAATGCAGTATCTTGAGAGCGCCTTAAGACACCTCACCCAAATCTTTCTTATTCCTTCCCCGTTTTCCATTGGACCCCCTCTCCTCCTATATTCCTTCCACTAAGAAAAAAATCTAACAAATCCTCTATTCTCCTCATGCCAGCTAAGTTAAACCAAGCATTCGTCCGAATTTATGTTTTTACTCATAGTTTTCGACGGAAGCAAACTTGTTTTCTGGGAAAATTCGGTAAACTCAGATGAATTCGTGAACTCGCTCAAACTTGTAAGTTTGGTACCGAGTTGGCGGTTTGAAGAAGAAATATTTTAAACCCAAAATGGCCACCATCGTCGTTTGGTATGAGAGTATCTTTGGTGCAATGATGCTCACTTGTCGCTTGTTGCATCGCATTTTGGTTACTGTGTCGTCGGTCGTTTGTTGCTCGATCGCTCCTTGTTGTGTTGCATGGTTAGGAGAGGAAGGTGTCCCGTTGATACGTAAGAGAAAGAAAATTTACTGTGTGGTGTTGTGCAACAACGAGATAAAACTAATATATTTTAACTAGGGATTAAGATTTCAATTTCAAATTTTGCTTAGGATATTTGGGTCTCTTTTCGGGCCTTTTATTTTGTATAGTCCATTTACAATGTAGTTAACTAAAATTATTTAAAAAAAAGTAATAATATAAGAAAAGTATAAAAAAGTATTTAAAAATATAATACAATACAATAATATAATAATAATAATATTTTATTAAAAAATATAAAAGGTTATTTATAAAATTATATAATAATAAAATGTTATATTATTTATAGATAATTTTAATTTTTTTAATTTAAAGTAAATTCTTACGAGTTTATGATTCGAGTTTATTTTACGTAATCTCGAGTTTGACTATCTTAATCTTCCCTTGTATGTTTGTGCTCTTAGACCCAAAGTGATGGATTTCCACTTTCTTCTTTTATATACTTTGGTAATTCGTTCAATTGACTCCTTTTGGCTTGGGTCTGGTTTTTATTAATACCTTCCTCCATAAAATTCACCTTGTCTTCAAGGTGAAATGTCTAAAATGATTCTTTCATTTGAGACAAAGATTCCCTTGAGTTTTCATAAGTTGGTATATGTTTCCATTTCACAAGGACTTTTCACTTTTGATCTTTATCTTGTCTGATAGCAAATATTTCCTCAGGTTGAGCATCTAACTCACAATCCTTTATTACAAATTAAGGAAGTGGTTGCACCTCAATTTCACCTCCTACAATGGGTTTCAATAATGATAAATGGAAAACATGATGTACCTTATCATTTCTCGGTATTTCAACTTATATGTAGCCTACCCCAACCATTCAATGATCTCCATAATATTTAGGACTGAGTTTCTAATTGAGCTGTTTAGCCAACTTCTTGAGTTTATATATGGTTGGATTTTTAGATATACCATATCTCCCACCTTCCATTCCACCTGCCTCCTATGTTTATCTTTGTCTGCTATTTCATGCGATTTCTAGCTTTCTCCAAATTTTCTTTCATCACTTCATCCATCTCATTTCTGTCTTGTATCATAGCAGACACTTCATCTACTAGTGTTGTTGATATATCTCCTCATATGATTGGTGGAGGGTCTTTGCCATAGAGCCTTGAAAGGAGTGATTTTAGTCAACTTGTGATAACTAGTCTTATACCATAGTTCTGGCCAACTCAATCATTTATGCCATTGCCTTGGTTTCTCCCTTGTCATGCATCTATGATATGTTTTCAGGCATCAATTGACCACCTTTGTTTGTCCATCTGACTGAGGATGGTATGAAAGCTAAATTTTTGTTTCGTTCCAGCCAATTTCTATATCTGTTTGATATTATGGATTCTGAAAATCCATGTAACTTCACTATTCCATTTAAAAAGACTTCAAGAACCTCCTTGGCATTATAAGGATGCAACAACGCTACAAAGTGGGCATACTTTGTGAGCCTATCTAGTACTACTAAAATTGTGCCATATCCTCGAGCTTTAGGTAGCCCCCTATAAAATCCATCAAAATATCGACCCACATTTGTTTGGGGAATAGGGATTGGTTTCCACAACTTTGCTTGGCTCAAAGGTAGATACTTGTTTCACTGACACACCTCACAACTTCTCATATATTCTTGTATTTTTTTTTTCTTTATGCCTTTCCAATAAAATAAATTAGAAGTCCTCTTATACGTTCCTAAAAAACCTTAGTGGACTTCCACAATAGAGTCATGACATTCCTTCAAAATGGAATTCACTTTTGAGGAAGCTTGGGGAATAACTAGGCGGTCATGAAAAAATAACCTTCCTCTATTAACCTTGTATCCCCTATGTTCTCTCTTTAATAGTAGGTCCTGTAAAATTCTCTTAAGCTTGTTGTCTCGGTAAGCCTCCGCCTCCAAATCATCCTACACTATTGTCTGAATTGTAGTGATAACAACAAATTGCATTCTTCTAGATAGAGCATCAATTGGATTCTATTTTCCTGGTTTGAACTTGATCTTAAAATCAAACGTCATTAATTTGGAGATCCACTTCTACTAGCCCTCTCCCATCACCCTCTGATAAGCCAAAAATTTTAAATTTCTTTGCGTCTGTATGAATGATAAAAGGTTTCTTCATTAAATAATGCCTCCACCTCTGAACCGCCATAATTACAACCATCAACTCCTTCTCATAAACTATCTTGTTTAGGTTCCTCTCTAATAGTGTTTGGCTCATATAAACCACTAGGTGTCCCTCTTGCATCAACATTGCCCCTAGACCCTGGCTAGATGCATTTGTTTTCACCATGAACGATTTGTTAAAGTTAGTGACAACCAAAACAGGGATACTTGTCATGGCTACTTCCAATTGCTCAAAAAGCTTCTTATGCTGTTTCATTCCATTGAAATTGGTCCTTTCTTAATTGTTGAGTGAGAGGCCAAATAATTTTTCCTTTGTCTTTCAGAAATTTCCTATAATATCTAGTCAAACCCAAAAAACTTCTCAAACCGTTCACATATAAGTTTTGGCCAATTAAGCATGGTTTGAATTTTGTTAGGGTTTGCAGCCACCCCTTATTCTGATATGATATGTCCCAAGTATTCTATTTGTGCTTTCCCAAAAGAGCATTTCTTCATATCCACAACCAATTTGTGCTCCCTTAAAGTTTCCAAAACATATTTCACATGCTCCTTATGGTTATCATGTCCCTGCTAAACAAAAGTATGTCGTTAAAGAAAACCAAAACAAACTCCTTAAATAAGGGTGGAAAACCTAATTCATGAGACCTTGGAATCTGGATGGAGCATTTGTGAGCCTAGAGAAGTTTCCAACACATATTTCACATAATCCTTATGGTTATCAAGTCCCTGCTAAACAAAAGTGTGTCGTCGAAGAAAACCAAAACAAACTCCTTAAATAAGGGTGGAAAACCTAGTTCATGAGAGCTTGGAATGTGGATGGAGCATTTGTGAGCCCAGAAGACATCACCAAAAACTCATAGTGTCCCTCATGCGTCCGAAAAGTAGTTTTGTTGATATCTTTCTCCTTCATTCATATTTGGTGGTAACTCGACTTCAAATCCAGCTTGGTGAAAACTTGAGCACCTCCTAACTTATCCAACAACTCATCAATGACTAGAATGAGAATTTATCCAGCAATGTCAGTTTATTCAAAGCCCTATAGTTTATGCAAAATCTCCAACCACCATCCATCTTCTTGACTAAGATGACACGACTGCTAAAAGGATTGTTGTTGGGTTTTATAATCCTGGTAGTCAACATTTCCTTCAAAAACCTTTCAATCACGTTCTTTTGGTAATATGTGTATCTGAATGGTTTGATATTAAGGACAACTGTTGTTGCCTTGAGTGTGATGGCATGTTCACATGCCTTCCAAGTAGGGATGACAACGGGATGACAACGAGATGGGGCGATGTAGGTACGGGTATCATAATCCCATCCTCGTCTCCATAATAAAAATTTATCCCATCCTTAAATCCAGTGGATATACAACTACCCATCCCCATCCTTACCGAGTAACAAGTATATTCTTATACTCATATTCATACTCATGTTTTTACTGTTCCAAATATCAATTAAATAATTTTTATAATAAAATTTTAAAAATCACATAAGAGGAATCATGATACTATCAAAATATTCAATATTAAAATAACATATTCTTTTTTCTTTTCATGATCTCAAATATTAAGAAAAATATTATAGTAGTATAAATCTCAAATTAAAGTATCAAATAACAACTAGAAAAAATTCAAATAATTATATAAAAACTAAACAATTACACATTACTAAAATTTTATAATAATCAAAATATTTATTAATTTTACAAATGATCAGTGGTTTCATTTGTATTCAGTTCACCTACACATAGAAAAAAAATGAAAAATTAGATATGATATAATAATTCAAATTGAAAATTCTAATTAGTAGAATATAATGTACCTTGTTCATTAGATTCATTTTCACTTATGAGAACATTTTTTTTCTTTTAGTTTTTTAACACCTACAAATACTAAATGTAGAATATTAAATGAGAAATCATAAAAAAATACTAACAATAAATATTAATAAATTTGAGTAACTTACCTAAATGGTTTGAGTTCCATGTCTAACTTCTTATACACATCAAAGCCTCTATAGTAATATGATAAAGTCGACTACGGTGAGAAATTAATATCTGACCACCATTACTAAAAGCAGATTCAGAAGCTACAATTGTTATTGGAATAGCTAAAACATCCATTGCAATTGTTTGAAGGGTAGGAAACTTTAACCCATTTGTTTTTCACCATGATAAGATATCAAATTATTGTATAACTGGCAAATTATCTTCTTCTAACTAATAATTCAAATTTGTTTTCATAACCATAGTTCTAGATTTTTTCTTTTTTGTCATAAACTCTAAAAGTTCATTGGTCTCATCATTAACAAAAAGAAGAGCTACAAATAAAGAGTCAAACATTCTCATGAATATATATATATATATATATATATATATAATAATAATAATAATAATAATAATAATAATAATAATAATAAGGAGTAAAGATAATCAAATGTGTGACCTAAAAATTATTTGATAAAATCAAATTGATGAACACCTATTTAAACATAACCACGCACGAAAGAAAAAATATGGAATAAGAAGAAGAAAAATTACCTTAAAGATTAAATCTTAAAAAACAAGCCAGACAATTGAGAAAGTAAGAAAAAATGTATAACCAAAAATTGAGAGAGTAAGAAATAGGTTATGTTTATACATATATATATATATATATATATATATATATATATATATATATATATATATATGTGTGTGTGTGTGTGTGTGTGTGTGTGTGTGTGTGTGTGTGTGTGTGTGT
>Ga0214545_1008476_pt1 | contig 16370 bp, 6 predicted proteins | sample CNSS4metaG_FD_160064 | JGI IMG/M metagenome (GOLD analysis project Ga0214545, IMG submission 160064) | Root nodule microbial communities from cowpea collected in UCLA plant growth center, Los Angeles, California, USA - CNSS4 | ecosystem: Host-associated > Plants > Roots > Nodule | place: USA... | reverse complement strand
CAATGAATGAAGAGATCAGAGCAATCGAACGCAACAACACGTGGGAGCTAACCGATCTGCCCAAAGGAGCTCGGCCTATTGGCGTAAAGTGGGTGTACAAGAAGAAAACAAACGCTGAAGGAGAAGTTGAGCGATATAAAGCTCGACTAGTAGTGAAGGGGTACAAGCAAAAAGAAGGAATAGACTATGAAGTATTCGCTCCAGTGACGAGGATGGAAACAATCAGGTTGTTGATTTCCTTAGCAGCTCAACACAGATGGACAATCTTGCAGATGGATGTGAAGTCAGCATTTCTGAATGGAGTCTTGGAGAGGAAGTATATGTTGAACAACCACTTGGATACATGTGAAGAGGCGAAGAGAAGAAAGTCTTGAGATTGAAGAAGGCACTTTATGGCCTGAAGCAAGCTCCACGAGCATGGAATGAAAGAATCGACACTTACTTCAAGAAGAATGGGTATGAGCAGTGCCCTTACGAACATGCTCTTTACATAAAGAAGAAAGGAGATGATGTGATGTTCATTACCCTCTATGTCGATGACCTTATCTTCACGGGGAACAATGCCGAGCTAATTGAAGCATTTAAAGAAGTGATGAAGAAGGAGTTCGAGATGACCGACTTAGGTCTTACAAAGTATTTCCTTGGTTTGGAAGTCATTCAAGGAAAGAACGATATCTTTGTGTCGCAGGAAAGGTATGCTGAGGAGGTCTTGAAGAAGTTTAAGATAACGAGTTGCAACCCGGTTTCCACCCCTATGGAACCTGGCATAAAACTTTCTAAGTATGCAGATGGAGATCGAGTTTATGCGAGCAAATACCGAAGTCTGATTGGAAGTCTCAGGTATCTTACAAATTCTAGACCAGATTTAATGCTGAGTGTTGGAATAGCAAGTCGGTATATGGAGGAACCGAGGTATACTCATTGGAAGGCCCTAAAGAGAATTCTAAGGTATGTGAGAGGAACTGTGTCACTTGGTCTGATGTATACTAGGACAGATGATTACCGACTAGTCGGCTACTCAGACAGTGACTGGTGTGGAGATGTTGATGATCGGAAAAGCACGTCTGGATATGTATTCTTCATGGGGAGCACGGTGTTCACCTGACTTTCAAAGAAACAGCCAATTGTAACACTGTCAACATGTGAAGCAGAGTACGTTGCAGCATCCTGGAATGTCTGCCATGCAGTTTGGCTTAGAAACCTTATAAGCAAACTGGAATTGAAGCAAGAAAAGGGGACTGTGATCCGAGTTGATAACAAGTTGGCCATTGAATTGGCAAAGAACCCGGTCAATCATGAGAGAAGCAAGCACATTGATGTTCGATTTCACTTCATCCGAGAACAAGTGAAAGAAGGAAATGTAGAGTTGGAACACGTTGAAAGTCGAGCACAAGCTACAGATATGTTTACAAAGCCACTGCCATCCTCTCTGTTCGAGAACAACAAGATGATACTCGGAATGAAGGACAAGAAGAGCATTTAAGTTTACAGGGGGATTTTGTTAGGTAAACTTAAATGTGGGTAGTTGGAAGTTGCTATATTAATTGTCTAAGAGATTGCAAAAGGTTGAGAGTGGGTCTAGCTATGATTAAGCATGCAATAAAGTTCATTAATTGTGAGTTAGGTAGTAGTTATATTTAATGAATATAGTTGAAGGGTCATGTCCAAAGACTTATAAAAGGACCATGTGGTGCTTCATTTCAAATACAACAAATCTGAATACAAAGAATGTTTATTCAGATATACTTGTTTGTCAATGCAAATTAGTTGTGATTCTCGTAGGCTTAATAATTTCTTTTGAATATCAAGATTGGAGAAGTTGCCACAAAGAGGTCTTTAACCCTTTATTCTGAAAAAAAAAAGACTATTATAAACTATTTGACATTTGTATTTAAGCTGAATTACTAAGAAAGCTAACAATTATGTTAAAAAAAACAAACAGGCCTTTAATCTGTTCAGTTATATCTATTGAAAGTATTAAAAATCTGATATCTAGAACAAAGCATCTTTTAAACCTATATAAAGATATAAGAGTATGACATCTCTTAATAAGAAAGAGATCCTAAATTATTACATAATATGGCAACATCAATCATTGATATAAGTTCTACAAAGGACATCAATCACTTCCTAATTTAGTTTTCCCCATTATGTTACAGTAAACATTTATAATAAACTACGATTCTACGTAGTGTGTAATTTCAGTTAGTACCATTCACAAAACAACAAACAATAAAGCAAAATTTGGATCCACTTGAGAAGCTCAAAGTGCCACCAATATTTGAAATTGATGAAGATCCCAATAAATTGCAGTAGAAAGACATCTCAAAATATTTATTTAGGATAATGATACTTTAATCTTGCGGAAGTTACTCAATTTAAACCTGCTTACCTGTTCATTCAGTTGGAATTTTGAAAAACAATTTTGAGTTAATTTTTGAATTGCTTATATGAGACAAAATGTACACGCTGAACCCACTGAAAATCAAATATAATCAATATAATTAAAACAGTTTATCTTCACCGTAATTATAAAAATAAATTTATATTGCAACCGACTTTATAAATGAGAATAATAAAATGTAATAAACGTTTTCAATAAATATTAATTGAATTTTTTTTGTAGAATAAAGTAATAATTTAAAATAAAATATATTTATTGATTTAAATAATAATAATAAATATAACAATAATTATAATAGTATTAACAATTATCGATCCGATTAGAAAATTTTAAAATAATTAATAAATCAACTGATTAATAAAAAATCTTTAAAAATTAATCATATAATTATTAGTTGCAAATGTATAAATTTAAAGGATTTGAAATAAAAACAAAATACATTCATATCTACAAAATTAAAAACAATTAATAAAATTAATGGGTTACTTAATGAAAATAATTTAGACAGAAATCATATAATTATTATAGTTATCGATTGTGTAAATTTCAATTTGTATACGTACAAGCACAAATACAAGTCATTACTAAATTGATTTTGTTTTTATTTAAATTTGAAACTTTATCATTCAAGAAAGTTTTCTTATAAGTTTTTTTGTTAGAATATTATTTAAAGTAATACTATTTTATATGTTTATCTATATTATTTTAATAATAACCATGATATTTTTGTGATATATAAATAATAAAATTACACTACTTGAATATTATTTAATAATATAAATGTAATATTTAGATTTAGTAGTTAAACTTAACAATTTAACAACGATATTGTAATATATGAAGATGTATCTTCTAGATTGTTTTCACTTATATTCTTCTTCCCCAAATAAAATCTGGTGAATGAAAAGTTACCCTAGTCACCAATATATTGTTATATTGATTATTATTAGGAGTTAGTCAATAATAATAATAATAATAATAATAATAATAATAATAATAATAATGGTAATAATGGTAATAACAATACTAATATTGCTAATATAATTGTGATTAATATAATATGAGAATAAAAGTCGCAGAAACAAATACCAATCAACTTTAATTTTTAAGTATAATTTAGAAGCAATTATTTAAGCACTACTTTCTAATAACTAAAGATAACACACACAAAAAAAATTATTAGAGCTTCAACAAACTTGCCAATAATTACAATTCTAAGGTTTTATCATATGTTATATCTTGTAAGAAAATATCAAATGTTGGCAGCAGAGTTCTACAGGTGCTCTTATGCATTGTTCTTCGATGGTGTGAAATAACATGCACCTCTCATGATAGAAAAAGAAAAATGAGTATCCTAAACTTTAGAAATGTAAATAAATACCTCATTTCTTCCACCAACATCTGAAGGGACCTGAAACTCTTTAAATAGCCTAATAATGAAAAAGGTTATTTTGTTTATAAAGTGGAAAGGACAAGCATACATAACTGTGATGAACCTGTTAGTATCTTGTTTCTCCAATTCTTTCAATAACTACATCACCATTTTAATTGTATTAATCAAAATTGATGAAAAACTACATAATATATTCCATTTTTTCAAATATTTCACCCGAAACTTAACTTGTACTTCCTAGTACTTTCAAATGCAACTCCATTGCTCCTTTATGTCACTTAAACTCCAAAGTCTATGAAAGTGTTTTTACAACAAGATATATCTTGCCTTGTTGGAAAAAATCCCTAAAAGGACAGTAAAATAACAAATATTTAGTACTCTAATTGACACTTGTTTGTTAATGCATATAAATTTAGTTGTTTCAAGTCACCTTATAAATGGTTCATGGTAAACCATTATTTTGGGATTAAACTTCTTTGCTATGTTGATGACCAAAAACAACCACCTCTACAACCACACTTAAAATCACAACGTAGTGCTAACAATCCTGTCTTTGTTTACCTCACACCATGATTATTTCAATCTTTATAATATGAAGGCCATGCACCATTACAACTACAGTCTAAAACCAAAGTGCTCTTGGACCTGGAAAATAGATAGAGTTTGTTTTGTTAGTTTTACAATACATGCATAAAAGTATAGCAATTTTCATACAAACAATTTTATAGTTGAAGTGTCATTTTCAATAGTTTTTGGAATTCCAACTACTACAACTTTCAAGCCAAACCTTTTATTATTAAACACACACAAAATCAAATTGAAAAAAATAAAATAACTTATTCTGAAGCTCATTCTTACTAAGCATTTTAGCCACTTCAGGAGGTTGAACAATGTGTCTGCACAACAAAATTGACATCAATATACAAATCATTGAAATAAAAATAATATTAGAAAGGTAAAGAAAATGGATTCAAGCATGTATACCTGTACTCATAAGTGTCTTTGAAGTCATTCTCAGACATCCTAAGAAGTTAGGTTTGCAACTTTGTTCATAGATCTGTTAGAAGATGACACAAAAATTCTCAACTAAAATAGAATAATCAAACATTAATAATGGACATAGAAGAAGAAAAGGAGTACAAAGATGAATTTCATCGAACAGTGGTGCACATAACGCAACGATGCAAAATGACGATCAAGAATAAAACAAACCTCGGATGAAGGTCTTGTGCCACAACTGTCGAAGGTGGAGCCCCCAATCTTGGTCTCTTGGCGTGGTCCAAAGTGAAACCGTTGTATGGAGTGAACCCTGGTTCCGGCAACCCATCGCGAACCACAGAATGCTAGATGAAACAAAATGGAAAACAAAAGAATTTCCAAATGAAGGAGAACAATCAGAACAACCATTAATCCAAAATAATGGCAAAGGAAAATGGAAACAAAACAATCATCAGATGAAGTATAACAAAACCTTGACAACAAAAGCCAAAGAAACAAGGAAAAAAAAGGCTAAAACGAGGGTTTCATAAAAATATGAAACTTCAAATGCTCCGTTAAACTCTGAAAAGTCAAAAAGACCTAATTAAAGAACATGTGTCAAAAATTTAGGCAAGGGTATTAGGGTAATATCCCTACTAGTTTGTTTTCTTATAGTTATAGTAGATTATACTCCATTGCATGAATTCCTTCCACGTTTTTAATTAATTTTTATTTTCTCAAGTCAGGTGCATTCTGTATGAAATATTTAATTTTTTATTTACATTTTCTTTCCTTTATATTTTTTGAGTTAAATTTTATTTTTATCTTCAATTAACTTATATTATAAATATTGGTATAATACTAAATTAAAGATACTATCTTTTAGATGATTAAGCTTCTGGATAATAATAACTCGTAATTTAAATTTTGAATTTTAACATCCATGTTATAAAAGATTATGTGTCTTAAATCTTTAATTTAATCAAACCATTTTGATAACCTCTTCCCAGATATTAAAATAGTATACTTATAATTTATTATATGTAGTACGACAATATATTTATTATATAAAAAGAAAAGTGAACGATTAAAAATAGTTATTTAACAAAAATAAATATTTATAATGTTCACAAAATAAGATATATTTACTATAATTATTTTGGATTATGGCGATGATGAAGAAGCGTCATCAGCATTCCCCTAGGCTCTCACACAGACGACCCTATTGAGGAAAAACCACTCACAATTGACATTATTACCTTAAAAGAAAAAGAATTAGAAAAGACGATCGATGAATATTTGAATCTGGTAGCAAAGATGTTAAAACGACAGATCAAGGGCTTTCCTACTTATAGGCAATGAAGCCTAGTCGAGGAAGCACTTGAATCATTAAATATGGAAGGAAAATGATATTTTGACTACTAAATTTTAATAACTTTCTTTTACAACATAAAGTGGCATCTTCTAAGTGGTTTTGAAATATTGAGAATGAGAAAATGAAAAAAATAAAAAACCACTTAAAAGATGCCACCTAAGGTTGTAAACGAAAGTTGTCAAAATTTAGTAGTCAAAAAATTATTTTCCAATATAGAAATATTTGACGGATAGAAATGTGTGACGCTTCGTATTCCATGTCAAGGCTAAAAGATGCATAACATGAAGCGTCGTTTCCCTCTAAAACCAACGATAACCTTTTTGGTTATTGGTACAGAGGACTAAAATTGCCAAAGGAACTCACCGAGTAGAACTGCCAACTTGCTAATATTTCTAAAACCCTTCTCGACCATCTCTAATCGCTTGGGCTTGGGGAGCTTGTGTGCGGTATGTACATGAATCTTAGTAGAACAGAGCGGCTTCATCGAACTAGAAGTTGTACGTTTAACGGACTCAAATGAGATTGAGAAAGCAACAACACTTAACCGCATGGTAGTAGTTCATGGTAACCGTATGATCATTTGAATTAAACTTCAATGCTTAGATTATCATCTTGGCAACTGAACAGTCTGATCGACATCAAACCAAGACTGCTCAATTAAGTAAACAAATTATGTTAAGTAAGACCATAAACATGATTAGGAGAAATTGGGTCGTTATTAGGTCATCCCTAGTCAAAGTCCATTGAAGAACACTATAAATAGAGGTCAAGTATATGGTTATTGGTATATTTAATACACATTTAAGACTGATTTAATTCGCTTAACCGTTCGGTATTGGACTCACTTGAACGTCGAAATATCTTTAGTAGTTCACCGACTTACACGTGCAAATCCCTTTTGATGACTATTATGCGTTTCGAACATCACTCCTACCCGACTTCATCCCAATGCCTAGACTTTCATATAAGCCTTTAGGATATTATGTCGGGCGTTCTCATTAGAGATACCAAGTGTACTTGGATTTTGGATGAGGTTGTGATAAGTGTCCAATATGTGATAAATTTGAGATGAATTTGACACTTATCTTATTTTTTATTTTAATTAAATTTTGTATAAATCACCCTAATTTAGCTTGTTTTGCAATTTCTAATATCAATAGAGTCAAAGTGGAAAAATAAAGAAAATGAATGAATTTCAAGCAATTTTGGGCAAAACTGACATTGGTACAACGAAGCAGCAAAGTTAAGGCTTGAGCCACATTAGCAAACTTGTTGCAGAAGGAAACCTCAAACACTAAACCTGAGGCTAATCCATGAAGGAAAGCCACCTAGGGAGGATACCAGCCACAAGTGCATTGCTTAACACTGCCCTGGATAGTTTATAAAAATAAAGTTGCACCCTTGTTTAAAGATACTTTTGTGAGGGTTGTTTTGAAAGACTCTTAGAGAACTTTTGTAGACACTTCCCCCGGTACTCAGTAAACATTACTTGAGGGTAAAAGAGAGGATGACTTTTCCATGTGTTGTATTATTCTTATCTAGCATAAGGAGCTAAATCTTTTTAAGTGTTGAAGCAAAGATGCAACTGATAACGTCCAATTTTACCTCTTTTTGTGTGTTTATTGTCATGAATAAATCAACTCTTTCCTAGCTTTTATCTTGTCATATTATCAAGTTTAGTGTGTTTTCTATTATTTTGTGTTTTAGCTATTTTATGCTTATTTTACTTCTAATCTCTCTTTTAAGTGTGTAAATAAATGAATAGGGAGTAATTCTAGTGGATGAAAACAAGCAAGAACCCAAGGGAGCATGTTTTGGAAAACAAAAGTTTGATTTTGAGTCAAATACCCACGCCAGGCACCAAAGAATCACACCTAATGCTTCAAATAGAAAATGTCTTAAATTGCACAAGACTGAGCAGTGGAGAGTGAGGCTGAGCGCAACAAGGCTGAGCGGTGGAAAGTGAAGTTGAGCGACATCAAGGCTGAGCGGTGAAAAAGTGGGTCTGAGGGACATTCAACTTGCAAAACTTGCCGCCGGACGGTGGAGACGTGCCGTCAGGCAGTGACTCTTAGAAATTGCAAGTTTCCCGATTTTACTGATAGTGCCTAGCGGTGCTACGATGATGTTAGGCAGTGACGACGTTGATAGGTCAAAAATGGGTATTTAAACATGTTTTCTCACGAAGGTTCAAGATCTTTTCTTCCTCCCACAATTTCTCTTCTCCTGGAGCGACTAAGAGAGGCCCTTGGATGTTGATTGGGGTATTGGGAAGCTCTCCCACTCCTCCTTCGGTCTTCAATCTTCATTCATGGTGTTTTTCCCCTTTTAGGGTTGATGAGGGAGAGGATCTATTAATTAGAGGTGTTGATGTGAAGGGGAGGCGTAATTGGAGCATGGAACAGTGTTGGTCTCTTGGCAAGCGTACCAAAAGTCAACTACAGTATAATGATTTTTTAGTAAGAGTGTCGAACCCACGAGGAACGAAGTCAGTTGAAATAAATAATTATCTCAATCAGCATATATATAAAGAAATTTTAATTTGATAGATCATGGGTAGTTAAATTAAATTGCATAAACAGAATACTGTAAAAGCAGAAAATTAGATAAAAGATCGATAAGAAAAACTGGGATTGAATTTCATCTATCTCCCTTGTCTGTAATCTAGATGAATACAATATATAACATCTGAAAATACCAATATTGATGCACATTCAAAAATCATTTATACTGATCCCTCGCGTATAAAATTCATAAGATTAGTTCCCTGAATATTGATTCCTTACATATTCAGCAAACTATCCAGCATTACGGTCGAATGTTAAAAGCAATTGATATATTGAGATCTATTCCTAGCATCACAATATATCAAGTATCATTGTTCAAATCAGATTTTCAAAAATACTTTCCAGTCAGATCTAAAAATCAAAATCAAAACATCTATTGATCAGATAGAATTAAGCATTAAGAGCAGAACAATAATACCAATATTGAGTAAAACAGAAATGCTATATATAAATATCACCAGATTACATCAAAGTTTGAGTAGATTACATTCAATCCCAAAGGAGAAGATTAGCCACTCATGGTAGCTATCAAATCCTAAGAACTAAAGAAGTAGAAGAAGAAATATGATATGTGTTTGCTCGTGGTCACAGCTCTGCAGCAAGGATCAGTTCTTCTCCAAAATCTCCAGCTCCTCTACAGTTCTGAACCTCCATAATATATATACAGCACGAACTCTCGCTTGGGCGAGACAGAGTACTTCAACATGAAGAAAGGGTCTCGCTTAGGCGACCCAATCCTAGCTTGAGCGAGAATCACAAAACTGCAGAGGATCCTTCATGAAATCTCGCTTAAGCGAGATTGGCAGCATCAAATCTCGCTTGGGCGAGAGTGGCGGCAAAAGATGATCTCCACTGCACAAGCTCTCGCTTAGGCGAGATCCTTCTTCGCTTAGGCGAGAATGGCGGCCCAAGCTCTCGCTTGGGCGAGATTGCTTTGGTTTGAGCGACCCTGCAGAGTTTCTTTTCTTTTTCTTCATTTCTCCTTTCACTCTTCTTGTGTTCTTTCCTCCTTCTACTATAATTTACCTGAAAATTACACAAAATAGGGATCAAGTGATTTCTTTAAGTCAAAACTTGGAAACATGTGATTGAAACTCATTCTTTTCTAGATTTAGGGAGAATCAATATGAAATGAACACAAGTTAAAAGCATAAGGGCCAGACTTAGCTATGAATCTTTACTGAATTTTGGCACTTATCAAGCAGTTGCCAAGAACCTTTAGAGAAGGCTTGCATCTTCTCTTTGGTTTCCATTTCTTCCTTATCTCTCTAATTTCTAAAACCTAGGTTCTCCACCACAGAGAGCTAAACCTATTTGTTGAGATTAGATGTAATGAACTAAATTCTTGTGTATTTTGTGATGTTAATCCATATGCTTTTCCATTTCCATGTTAGTATTTGATTTCCATGCTTAATGCTTGTTTTGGTTTGGCCACCCATGCATGATTTGTGATTCTTGAGGTGTTAGAAAATGCCTTTTGAACCTAGAACTAAAATTGAATACCTAATGGAGTTTGTATCTATAGATAGAACATGATTCATTAGTAATATTACGACTCTTGAACTTAATCCATGATTTCACTTGTTAAGTATTCAAGAAATTGGAACTTGATGAGTTATCATAGGCTCAAAGTCACTAGGAATAGAACTTGAGTAATATTGTTAGTTGATTTTGACTTGAATATGGAATTGAGATGTTTGTGAATACTTAAGAAAATTACTTAATCTTATTGTATTGTTCTTTTAAAATTATTTAATTCCTTATATTCTTTATTCATTGAATGCACAAGATGTTCAAAGTGAAGTGGTACACCGTGTCCAAATGATGTAGCACAATCAAGTGGTGGAAGCAAAATAAATTAGGATTACATTTAAATGTAGAATTGTATTATGATTTCACAATGACTTTTAATATTGTTTATTTTATGTTTAAATATTTCAACTCTTGTATAATTTGAAATTGTTGAATAATCAATAAAATTTCTTCTTTTGTTTAATTTTTTTTTTTGTATATTGACATACTTTTTTTAGAGTTTTATGATTTTATATAATTTAAATTGTAATTATTAAGAAAAAAGTATATTAAATTATGAATTTAAAAATATAGGTGGATAATAATAAATAATAAAGTATTATTGAATTATGAAATTATAAAATAGTGGATAATAATAAATAATAAAATATTTTATTAAAAACTTATTTATAATGGTGACATTTATAAATGTTGTAATGTAATGTATATTATGACATTTGTAAAGGTCGTTGTTTTCATTGCCTTTGTTTCTCCTTAAGTAAGAGACGTCATTTTTAACTGTCATTAATTACTTCTTCAAAACGCCACTTTATACAATGTATAAAATGACGTTTGTTGCGACGTTTAACTACAAAACGCCATATTATATTTTGTGGCGGCAAGAATTACGGCGTTTTCAAAAAACGTTGCTGGCGTAAATAATGACGTTTAAAAACGTCGTTATATACAAAAATAAATGTCGTAACTTACACGATTTTTTGTAGTGTAAAGTGAATGAAATCTAGTCTTGACAATTGTAAATATTCTATGTTAAAATTTTGTTGCACACCAATTGTTTGATAAAATACCAAAAAGAGTTTTTTAGTTTTTTTGTGAACTCTGTTGTCTAATTGAGTAGTAAATTGTGAGAGTTGTCATGTGTTGCATAAGTCCCTGTGGAGAGAACGATATTTATGACTTGCTACGTGCGACCGGTGCACTTGCCATTTTTCACCAACCAACAACCCTTTTGAACTCTCTTGTATTGGTACTATTTTATTTATCAAAGTATGCTTTCATTACATGTTTGTGAATTAGTTTATGCTTGGTGTTTGATGAACTTATCACTTGTCATATTACTCAAGCTTGTGGTCCAACTAATTATCCTCTTGTTTTTAGATTCTTGGAATATATCTAAGGCTCTAGCTAGTTATAGAGTCCTAATCTTAATGGAGGTGATTTATTCAAGCAGTCACTAAAGAATCATATTGAAGTTTGGTGATCCTAGGCTCTAGAGCAACACTTGGTTTTCCTTAAATACAGGTCATGTCCCTAAGATTCATATATTGATTTTGTAAATCAATTTTAGAGAGAGAAACTCCCTAGTTAGCTTTAAATCACATTGTATATTTTTCTAAAGCTATGGAAGGAAGAAGGCTACTCCATGTTCTAATTGTATACATCATCATGAGTAGCTAATTCCTTCATAGTTGTGACTGAATGTAACTTATAAACTCTTTTGGTACTACACTTGATTATATATTTGATGTACTCTTGTTTTACATGTTGGTTAGTTAATTTGTGTTGAATTCTTTGGTGACTTGGCCAATCATCATACCTCATATGTACTAGATGCAGAGACATCTGGTCTAATGTTTACATCCAATCAAGTATCCTAATGTTTGGCATATACTAGACATGGATATACGACTTTAGTTAGTTTAAAGAGTCTTGTTCTCAATGTAAGGGTTCTCTCACCTGGATGGGGACATCCTACGTCTAACACCCTTAGGTTCTACGAAGCCAAGTTCAATCTCAACACCCTAATCAACATCACCTCTCTCAAACTTAGTTTTAATCTATTTATAACAATACCAAACAAAACCTTTGATTACTATTTTATTTCCAAACTTGGGTTGGATCATAGATTGCTAATTTAGTTACCAAATTCATATGGATACGACCTTGTTGTAATACAACTAACCCATTGCACTTGCTGAAAAAGTTACACCCTCAACTGGGGTAGCAACACACACCGAGGTAAAGGAATTTTTCTTGCACTACATAGCATAAGACTTTTGACTATAACACCTCGACCTTGGGGGCTAGTATATCAATAGAACTAGGAAGAGAACTCCTTGACATATACCATGAAGACACCCCGTCCTACGAGTCGAGGACACCTCAGTAAACCTTACAACATTGACTATGGTTAAAGGTCCACATTGGAAGCACATTAGATTACTACTAAACAGCAATGGACTAAAAATAATTAAGCAGGTTAGCAAAACCTAAAAGCAAGATAAACCTACAAACTCTAGACCCATCAAATAAGGCCCATGCAGGTACTATATATAGTCATTGTTCATGAGGTATGTGGGTAGAATCATTTTTATTGTTGTATCCCCATCTATAACATGCTTTTAACTTAAGCGTCGAGGTATCTTTGCAAGCACCCCCTGCCCCTTCCTGGGACACTCTAGTCACCCCAAAAGAGCACATTGTGGCACAACAAAGTAAAGGATATTTCAACCCGAGGAATGCCCCTACAAGCTCCCCACCTAGGACACCCAGGTTGCATGGACGAAGACATAAAGGAGAAACCTAGTAGAGGACATCTCAACTTGAAGCTTATCAACGGATAAGTGGATACGGGTGGTAAAAGATTATTGATTTGCTTCAAGAAATTTAATAAAAAGGACCAAATTGCATCAATTTTTCAAAAATCAGGGCCAAATTGAAACTTAAAAAAATTGAAAGACCAATTTGACACTTTTGAACAAAAATAGGGACCAAATGAGTAATTAAACCTATAATTTTTAAATGATTGTATTATTAGGTGGATATCACATATATTCCATTTGTTGAAAGAGTTCAGATTGCCTTTGCTGAGTTGTTCAAACATGACATCACAAAAGGAAGGCCTAAACTTGCAACATGGCTTAAGGTATCCATAATTAGTTTTGTGTTAAATTTCTTTCATTCTTTGTGGAAATGGAACTTTGTTCATATGATGAAGTTTGCTTTTTGCTGCATGAGTGTTGAAAGATTTTTTCCATTTGAACTTGGCCCTCAATTTCATGATTTTGTTAAGAAGAATCCTTGTGAACAAAAATCATTCTTTTCTAGGAACTGAACAAGATTGATGCTTATACAGAGATAAAAGTTGATCATTAGGAAGTCATTGATCTTTTCAAGGAACGTTTTCTAGTACAAAAATATATTTCTAATCTTTTAACTACTGATTTTGAAGAACTGTGATTGGTTTTTCACTGTTTACTTTGCTACTTCCCCTACACCCTAAACAATGAATGCTTGATGCTTTGGGCTTCCGCTAAGATTCAGACTTTGCCAATAAAGCATTCTCCCAAATGTTGGCATCAATGTACTTAGTGTAGATTTTGATAATGCTCTTCTGATAATGATCATTTTGACTTTGTTTACTGTTTGGATCTATTTTTTATAATACCATAGTGTATTAAACTAACACATGATTGCATGTCACAGGTTAATCCCTAGAGTCATTAGTTAAAGATATGTGATTTTGGGAGTGCAAAGATGTTGATATGTTTCTTCAGTTTTTCCTTATCACTATTAATGCAATATAGTAGTTTGTGTCTAAGCTTGTGATATTATCCTGTTTTAGGTGCTTGGCGAACCCAACATATCATACATGACCTTAGAAGTGCACAAATATGTTTTTTTTTTTTGCTTGGTTGCATCTTGGCAAAGAGGTCAATAGTAAAAAAAAAGGTGTGTTTATTGAAATCAACTTATGATTATTCTTCGTTGAAGTTACAAAGAATTGTTCTTAAACAATCTCTTTTCTCACAAATGTTTGCAGGAGAAGTTATGAACTTGTTGAGCTACAAGGTATTTGGTCAAGGAAGTGTTCGTAATGAAGAACCAAATGAGCAATATCAAGCACCACATTAGAATGATGTTATTTAATTTTTTTATTATGTCTATTTTTCTGATTTAAAACAAATAACATTGTCATGACTTGTTAACTTTAACTTTTACACTTTGTGATTTACATTGTTTGATATTAAAATTGTAGGCTTTGTTCTTTGTTTCTTTTATAAGTGTTATATGCATAAATTATAAATACTAAAAATCAACAATCTTTACCTTTTATAATTTTTCTTTTATTTTAGGATTTATGTAATTAAAAAGTACGAAACAAACAAACAGACAATATCGGGGTTTTGAAAACCCCAGGCAGTAGCGAGGGTTTCAAAATCATGCATCTGTTGTGTAATCCTATAGTACAATATCATGAATGACCCAAATTTACTCGGTCTAAAAAGTTCACTCATGACAAAGTTAATTCACTATAACCTAGCCAGAAATATGCTCCTTCACACCAAATTTTTCCATAGGAACATTTTTCAACTCTCACCACCTAAACTTCATTCTCTATGAGTTTATAAAATTAAGATGAATTCACAATCGAGACCCCCACTCAAAACATTATAATTAGACAATGTGCAAATTCCCTATATAATTAACCACCTTCATACAATTCACAAATTTATAACATGTTCCAATCACAACCTTAAACTAAACTCAAGAAATCAACATCATCACCATTGGAACATCATTATTTCCTTCACGTTCATATCACATATGCGCACATAAAATAAAAGAGTAACCCATTGGAACATCATTATTTCCTTCACGTTCATATCACATATGCGCACATAAAATAAAAGAGTAACCCAATAGTTGCATCAATTTCTATTGAATTTCTTATCAATTGTCACTTAGGCTCAAGTATAAGTTTTAGCAAATAACCAAAATGTATGAAAATGTCTTAAGTATTATATACATCAGCTATGGGAAGCCTATATATGTCACGATTTATACAAGATCAAACATTGCACAAATAATAAAAGTGGTTAGTATATTGATGACAAATCTAGGTGGGGAACATTGGAGTGCTATTAAAAGGACTCTCGTGTGTGTATATATATACATTTATTTATATATATACAGTGGCAGATCTTTACGAGAATTGTTGAGGGAGCCAAAATAATACATAAAAAATTTATATATTTAATTATTGTCACTAATAAAATAAAATTAAATACATAATTTAGTATAACAATAACTAAAAAAAAATCACACATATCTAAAAAATTGTCAAAAGAAAATTCAATAATAATCAAACCACATTTAAAATCCAATTATTAAAAACACAAAGTACAATTTTTTTTTTCTATTTTCATAAAATAAAAAATTAATATACAAGAGGCTAATTAAACTCATATTTTACTATCAGGTGAGACAAGAGAAAATTACCTTCTTCTTTATTTCTTCAAGAATGGAAGAAAACCGCTGAAAGATGAGAGCAAAAATAATAGATCTTTTTCTCTTCAGAAACATAAGAAGATAGGTGAGAACAATTTGTGAGAAACTCAAGACATATAATGGAACCACAATTAAGATTCGGTTATAAAAAAAACACACAGTACAATATTTTTTCTTCTATATTCATGAAATAAACAATTAATATAAAAGAGGATCATTAAATAAATTATTAAACTAATATTTCACTATCAATTGATACCAAAGAATTATCTTCTTTACTTCCATGAAAATGGAAGGAAGAGGACATAGGATAAATAAGAGCAAAAGTAATATATCTTTTTCTCTTCAACAACAAGAAAAAAGATGTGAGAATGAAATATGAGAACAATTTGTGAGAAACTCAAACTATAATAAATAAAAAAGTAAAAAAATATTTTGATAAATCTTTTTATTCTTTACTTTTTATTATGATTAATTTTATATTTTATTATTAATTAATATCAATTATTATGTTTATAAAAGAAATAAAATATTTGATTTAATTATAATATATTTTTTAATATCTATAATATAAAAAAATTAAAATATATATAATATAAAAAAATATAA
>Ga0214545_1008466_pt1 | contig 16381 bp, 10 predicted proteins | sample CNSS4metaG_FD_160064 | JGI IMG/M metagenome (GOLD analysis project Ga0214545, IMG submission 160064) | Root nodule microbial communities from cowpea collected in UCLA plant growth center, Los Angeles, California, USA - CNSS4 | ecosystem: Host-associated > Plants > Roots > Nodule | place: USA... | reverse complement strand
AATCACTAATTAATTACATATATCTATATGAAAAAAAAAATAATGTTAACAAAAAATTATTCTTAATAAAAGGGTAACAATATAATTTTGGGTTATCTATATAAATTAATTAATGAGATTATTACAGAAATGAAATATATTTTTTAAATATTTAAAGTGAAATATTTTGACTAAAAGTAAGTAAAATAAAACATAAAACAAACCAGAAACTTGTCTGGATATGTTATAATTGTTATCTTACATGAATTTTATTTACTTTTATGTTTTCTTAAAACTTGAATAGGTTGAATGAGAAGATATCATCCATTTAGTAATTATATAAACACGTATCTGCAAACTCAAACACAGATTATGATCACTATTCAAATTAAAATTCTTTGGAATTGTTTCAATTTTTCACACTAAGAACAGATATGAAATTTTAAAGTGGAACCAAATATTGCTGAATGTGATGGATACTGCATTGCATGGTGTTTTTCACGTTATTCTGACAAACACCTTTTAAGTGTATATGAAAGATGTTCGTTTTGTTTTTCATTAGTGTGAATATTTTGATACTGATTATAAAATTATGTTAGTTGTTATCTCAAAATCTAAACTTTTTGAAAGCCAAAACATGACTTCAGTAATTAGTTAAATTGTTTCATTAACACTGATTTGTGGCCTAACTTATGATTACTATTGGCCCTTTGAGGCTATAGTTTATATAAACCTAAATGAACCTAAATCTCATGTCAATATGCATATACATTGACATTTGAATTGTATTTTATTTCACACTAACCGGGTGGTGCTGTTTTTCATTTCTTCAAAATTAATTTATTGTTAAAAAACAGTAAAAAGTATACTCTTATATATATATATATATATATATATATATATATATATATATATATATATATATATATATATTTTGGATAAAGTAAACCATAAGATAAAAGATCGATATACCAACCAAAAAATACGCACGTCTTAGTCTCATGATTAAAAATATAACTTTTAACACAAAATACCATTAAAATTACAAACATCACTCTAAAACAAAATATTATTTTACATAATATTCAAATATATTCCAATGTACCAAATAAGGTACAGAACAAGGACACATGCTTCACTCTTTTAAGATAGGACTGTTCAAGGCCTGATATTTTTAACCTGCTAGGGATAGGGTTTAAAAAATATGAAGAAGAAAAAAATCACATGAATTTGACCTAAGTAGACCAGTGTGTTTTTTTTTTTTTTCTACTTTTTCACAAAATAAATAGTTAATGTATTTGTAAAATATTGGGATGTATCTTTTTTCTCTCACTATCTTTCTCTTCACTCTCTTTATAAATTATTCACAATTATAAATTCTTTTACATTTCCTATTCATTCCTACCTATCTCCTTTATCACTATAATTTTCATTTTATTTCATTTTTTTGTTTATATTTTATTTTTTGTAAGATGGAAAGACCTTGTATGAGAAACTACTTTTAAATGAATTAAATATATTTTTTATCTACAAACTATTATAAAATACTGTGATTCACTCCTAAACTAAATTATAAAATATTTAGTTCTTACATTTTATAAAAGCCATGTAAAACATCCTTTTCAACAAACATATAGAAAGTTTTCCATGTAACAAATAACCTTCTGATGTTGTTTGTTGAGATAATTTTTTACATAAAATTTAATTTATACACAAAACACAATTTTATGAAGGAGGCTTTCCATCATGTAACAAATTACTTCAATTTTTTTTGTTTAGATAATGTTTTACATAATGAAATACTTTAAAATTTAATTTATAGACGAAACACATTTTTTTATAATAATTTATGAAAAAAAAAATATTTAATCATTTTTAATTTATTGTCATTAGCACCCACCAAACTAATGTAAATTAAATTAATATTAAAAATATATATTATTTTATGTCAACTTAGTTGATGCTAATGTACTTTCATTTTAAAAATCATTTAAATAGGATGGTCATTCAAAAGTTGACATATTATTGAATTAGTGCTTATGGTTTTCGAGCAAATTTGACACCATTAATAATATCAAGAGAGACTAGAGGAAGTTGATAATTTTAATAATTAAGCTATTTTATTTGTTTGTGCAAATTTGTGCATTTATGTTAACAGAACTGTAAACTTGGATAATAGTTTAGACGGTTATTATCAGTGATGGAGGGTGTACTTGAATTAGGGATGTCAAAAAAATCAGTACCCGTAAATATCCGCGGATAAAACCCGCAACGGATAGAAAATGGATACTAAAAATTGATACCTGCTACCTGTGGGTACGGGTATTTTTGATACCCGCATGTTAACGGGGCGGGTATGAATATCATAGTATCCGTACCCGTGGATACCCGTACCCGCTAAACTTACACCCCTTGACATTTTTCTTTTTTCTTTCTTTGAAATTGGGCATATACATCAAACCTTATATAGACAATGACGTTTATGGTATGCTTGTTGCCAAATGATGAAATCAAAATAAGAATACATGACACGTGGCAATTGATGTTTATTATTTGTTTATTTTTTAGAATCAATCAGAGAGAATGAATTTGTTGATCAAAACATTAATTAAAGAATTTCCATTGTGTTGAACGTCATTTTATATTTACTTATACAATTATTTGGACTTGTATCAACTTGAGTTTATTTGAACTTTATTTAAAATTTATGACAATGATGTATTTTATTTTATTTTATTTGAATTTATGATTAAATATTTATTTCTAAATAATTTTGCAAACACCCGCGGGTACCAGTGGATACCTGCGGATATGAAAAAAATAGGCGAATACCCGCATAACGGATACCCGACAAATATGGATACGGGTACGAAACATATATTTATCCAGCGAATAAGGTACGAGGAACTACTACCCGTACCCTACCCGCCCGTTGACATCCCTAACTTGAATAATAGTTTAAACAGTAAAAAGATAACTCTTGATCAGCCAGTTGTTGGATAGTCTTTTAATTTATCCATACAATTTTTTTATTAGTAACAGAAGTTTATATATATATATATATATATATATATATATATATATAATATATATATATATATATATATTAGTAAAAATACATAAGTTATTTACGTGTGTTATTTTTTTAATTTTTATAAAAATTTGAGTTAAAATCAATAAAAATAATAAGAAGTGTATAATTAATTTTTAAAATAATTTTTAAATATGAAATTAGATAAATAAAATATGTACAATAAACTTTTTTTAAAAAAGATAAAAGAAGTTTTTAGATTAATTGTTAAAATGTAAATTATTTATTTATAAAATAATTAATTTTTAAAATAATAATTAAGGATAAAATTGAGTTAAGTATATAGAAGTATAATCTTAAATAGTATAATTTAATGAAATTAATAGTATAGTAATTATTCATTATATATTATTATATATCGTATGTATGTTATGAATATTAAATACTGATTATAATATTAGGCATAATAATGTAATGAAAGATTTGAATGTTACGAGCTTATATTTTTTATGATTAATTAAAAACATTAATTAAATAAAATTTAATAGAAAAACAAAGTTTATGTTAGAACTTAGTATATACAGAAATTTCAGGACTAAAGTTATAAAGATTCATGTTCTTTGTTAGGAGGGTGTGGATTAATGTGTTAACTTATATGCTTCTTGGTTAGTATGTATTCTTAAGGCATGTTTTTTTTTTAAAGATAAATATTAAGATAAAAAACTTTTATTTTGATGCATATTAGATAATACTAAATAAATGATAGGTAGATAATAATTATTGGTGATGTATATTTATAACAACATTTTAATCAATTAAATTTGTAAAAGTTGAATCATTATTTTTGTATATCGTAAATGTGTAAGAAAATAATTGTTTATTATGTCAAATAAATATATTCAGTTTGTTAATTATTATAGTTAAAAAAGATGTAAAGATTTGTTTGAAAATGGTTATGGATTTTAATTATGAAATTAGTCTTAATCATGAGTAATAGAAAGTACAATTATATCTAAGGTGACTTTCCCTTAAATATATTAAGTTTTTTTTTAATTATAAACTTTAAAATAGATGATAGATAAATCTAAATCAGTTAAGGTTTGAGATTACTCGATATATAGACATTATTGAAAAAATAAAAAGGAAATGGGATGTTGAAACTGCAATACTCAATCAGTTAAATTAACTTTTTTTTTGTTCACATATAAGTTAACAACCGAACTAATTTTAATATATTTTATATTACAAAACCAACCACACAAAAAAGAGTCTTATTAACTAAAATAGGATGATGGACAAAATATGAAATCAAACTAAAACAAAGTCATCTAACCTCTTGCTGAAATTCTACTGGACTCAACAATTTTATAGTCACCTTCAATGTGCCCGGAAGATATCTTTAAATATACTTCCATATCCACCTTGTCCATTCTTGAGCTAATAATCGAAAAGATAGACATTGTCGCGCATGCGTGCATGTGTGTTCGCAATTTTTAATTTTTACATAAATTTGAGTTAAGATCGATAAGAAATATTAATTACAATTTTTAAAATAATTGTTAAATATAACTTTGAAAAATAAAATATGTACGCAAAAAAAAAATTAAAATAATTATTAAAAGCAAAAGAGGTTTTTAGAATAACGGTTAAATATAAAATAAATATTTTTAAAATAATTATTAAGGGTAAAACTGAAATAATAAAATGTGAACACAAATATATATTATGTGCTCTTCCTTCTCAATATAAAGATGAGAAAAACTTCATAGCTCTAATTTCTTCCTTTTTTTTCTATTATTTCTTCTTTTCATTTCTTCCTTTTCAAAAAGATGTTCATATAAAGAGCATTAAACTAGGCGTAAAGGAAATCTTCCAAAAAAGGTGCTCAAGGAAGGGAACAGATTGAACACCTAAACTATCCAACAACATTATCTTCCACCTAATCATGATCAGCTAGTGTTTTCTTATTTGTTCACACCAATAATGGTGATCACTGCAAAAAGAAATACCAAGCAAACACAAAACACAAATAGAATGGTAAACTAGTGTATTTAAACATTCATACATAAATATAAATACTTAGGTACATCACCCGAGAAGTACATACATGGATAAAAGAAACATTAACTCACAAAATTATATTCAATTAAACATCCAACTGATTATTCACTCGATTATTCGGATTATGCACTTGATATAGAATTCTAAGGAAGTATGTACATGTGTTGATTTCTAAACTCTGTAGGATCTAGCCGCAAGGGGTTATCACCCAATCAATCACAAAATTTGTCCCAATGCGTCTCAGGCTCAAATACCTCCTGAGACTAGGACCTCTTATCTCTCTCACCACATAATCACGCTACTCTACATGAGTGTGAGTGATTATTAGAGTTCACAATATCTTCCTTATGTAGACATCTCATATATCAAGGCACACACTAACCACACTATCACCAAGCATTTCCCTTGAAACTCTTTTATCATCAACATTTCACATGTTATCTTTGAACAATTATCATTCCATGCTAAACACATCAAGTACATGTTTAAAAAAATGCCACATCATTCATGCATAGCTTCATACATCATATTTTTAACATTACCTTATTCAATCACAAGTTAAAATAAGGAATTAAAATTATGCAACAATTCTCGCTTAAGTTAGATGTCTCTCGCTTAGGAGGTTCTCGCATAAGCTGGATTTCTCTGGCTTGGACGAGACTGCTCTCACTCAAGTTACAAATTCTCTCTTAAGCTAAAACTTGAACAGAGAGCAAAGTGGAATTTTGCTATTCTCGCTTAAGCTAGATTTTTCTCGCTTGGATGAGACTAATATCGTTTAAGTTAGAAATTCTCGCTTAAATTAGAATAGCAGATTTTCACATACTCTCAACATGCAACACCAAAATATAAACAAACCACAATTCAACACACTCATCAATCCAACATACCAAGACACAATCAAAGTCCAAGATAAGCAATTTATTTCAAAATCTAATGAAAAACCTAGCTTCCCTTACCTTGGAACTGATACTACTCTTGACGGAAAGAAAGCCCTAAATGTAGATGAGCACCACAACCCCAAAGTAGCCTACGATGCTGAAATACAATAGTACATAGATGAAAATGAGGCTCCTACAAGATCCCAAGACGGAATGAAAGCTTCAGAATGGAAAAACGGGAATAGAACGAAGGTTGGAGATCAACTTACGTGAAGGAAAAGAATGTTCGGTTTGATCTCTAGAGAACTCTGCAACCGTCTCAGTTTCCAACCTTTGTTTTAAGGAGTAATAGTAAAAGAAATCAGAAAAGAGGAGAACAATGGCCGGGAAAAAGGAGACAAGTTGAGAGAAAATGGGTACAAAGGAGTTGAAGAGTCTTTAGGAGGAAAAGGATTGACTTTTTTTTTTTGTTCTGAAGCAACAATACAACTAGATTTTTGAATCCCTATAGTTATTTTGGAAAAATGATGATAACAATTATATTGTTTCACACATACAATAACAATGATAAAGGAATGATATACAACTATTAAAAATAAACTGTGAAAGTGAAAAGATTAATTAGTTTATAAAAATGAAATTACCTAAATTTAATCAAATAAAGTGATTAAGTGAGGTAGTGAACAGCATGTCAAAGTGCTTGAATTGATTTATCAATTATCAATCTTCACGTGTAGTGTTAACAATTCTTTCATAATCAATTTTTACTTGTAATTTGAAGTGTGAATATAACAGGAAGCAACAAGAAGATGAATTGACAAAATCTTCTTGCAAAAAAGAAGAATAAAGAGAATGAGAGAAGATGATTTCATGATAATTAACTAAGTCATTGAAAAGATGGAAAAAATATAAAATAAAGAATGAGCTTTATCTTATTTTAAAAATGAATGTTTTTAGTAATTTATATCAATAAAATTAATTTTGGTTTTGTAAATTTTTAGGCGTTAGAGAATTGTCTTTTTGTTTAATTAAATGTACCACATAATTATTACTATCATACATCAATTGATAAAATAGCATTGAAGTTTCAACTTAGATTATAATGTGTTATAATGTAAAATGTTATACTATTCAACTAAAGTTGAATTGTCAATCAATATAAAGTGTGATATTTTACACTAGTTATATAGTCCCAACTAGTGTTAAGTGTGATGTTTTTTCTCAAGATATGATTTTACCTTAAAATCTTATTGATCTGAACTAAATAATCTTTTTGAGAATTTAACATTTCTTACATCCGAATTCAATTAATAAAATGATAAGACTAATTAACTCCTCATAATCCAAGAGTGATTATGCCTCAAGAGTGTTTGAGTGAGTAGAGAGTTCCAATTAGATATATATAGCATAGAAGATTCGAGTAGGTGTGAAACAAAAAGTAAGTGTCAAAGAGATTTTAAGAGTAAATTATGTTTGAAACGTTAATCTTAAAAATGAAACTAAAAGAAAAGTGAGAAATCTAATCTTAAAATGAATGAATCAAAACTAGGCGATATTATGATCTAAGATTTTGAATTTTGTTGAAGAAAGACACAAATCAACAAAAATAATTAAAATTGAAAAATACAATTTTTCATCCGTGCAACAACAACAATAAAAAAAATACATATCAATGCATAAAAAAAAAAGTTAAAATACTCCATTAATAACGTTTGTTCAAAAATCTGAATAAGGTCCTAAGATTTTTTTTTAGTCTCAATTAGGTCTATATTTTTTAAAATGCGTAACAATTAGGTTTATTATGTTAGTATGGTGGTAACGGTGTTAAGAATGTGCCACGTGTCAACTCCTTCTTTTTTAATTTTTTTTAATTTTTTTTTAATTATTCATGTCATATGTCACATCAATATTGTGTCACGTATCAAGTCAGTAAGGTGACACGTGTCAAGTTATTGTTTGAATCTCAATTTGGTCCATATATTTGTTATTTTGACAATGACTTTACACATGTTACCTTACTGACTTCACACGTGACACAATATCACACGTGACATGAACAATTTTTTTTTAAAATAATAAGAAAATTAAATAAATAAATAAATAAGGAGTTGACACGTGATACATCTTTAACATAGCTACCATCATACTAACATAATGGACCTAATTGTTACGCATTTTCAAAAATATGGACCTAACTAAAACTTTTGAGATTTTTGAAAAAAAAACAGAACCAATTGAATATTTTATCCTTAAAAAAAACATTCTATTAACACTTATTAGTTTGTCACATATGACACCTATTATTAGACAAAACAAGTATCATGAGTTTAGTATATATTTTGAATCTAATAGCATATTTAGTTTATGAACAGAAGTAAAAACAAAAAGAAAAGAAGAAAAAGTTCGATAGATTGTTAAACTGCTAACCAGAAACAGAAAATTAAAACATGTATAAAATGGAAAGAAAAGAATCCTAATAAAAAAAATGAGAAAATAAGAACTATTAAGAAATTACATGCAGAAAAGAAGTTGTTATAATTTATGTTTTACATAAGAGTATAAGCAAAGATTAAGAGTTTAAGCATAAATAAAGAGCATTAAATGGGTCCCACCCAGGTGCGATATGAGTCGGAGAATAATGCGAGAGGTGCTGTCAAAGCCACACAACACAACACCACACCACACCGAAACAGAGTGCCTTTCGATTTGTGGCTGAGAAGTAATCTCTGAGGCCAACAAAATTGACAAACACACATTTATTGTGTCACTTCTTATGAATTTTTAACAATAAATAAACAAACTCTCACTCTTGGATCATGCAAAACAACACACCTTCAAATTCAAAGCCTTCAACTTCAATTATGCGAACGCTCTGTGATGCTTGTGAGAGCGCCGCCGCTATCGTTTTCTGCGCCGCCGATGAGGCCGCGCTATGCCGTGCCTGTGATAAGAAGGTGCAATTCTCCACTCTTTTCTTTCTTGCTTCATTAACTATGCTTCTCTACTATATGCAAACTCTCATCATTCAACACTTTGTTTTTCTTATTCCTTCATGTTGCTCCCTCAATGCCTGTTATATACTATGTTCTTTTCTGAACCTGTCATGGTTTTTATAAATTCATTTTAGCAATTTTGTTACGTTTAGTGGAAATTTTTCTCTTTTTCATCCACGAAACTTTGACTGAGACTTAACAATGTTGAAATCATTGAACCTTAACCAAGTCGATGGTTCGATCCTCCCTTTAGTATGTAGTTGTAACATCTGGGGACAGTTTATTACTTAGTGGATCAATCTGCTGCGAAGGGAAATTGGTTAGGCCTGTGAATTTTGATACCACCTGGTTGATAACGTGTCTTTTGGTGTCGGAAAATTTCTCGTTGTCGAAAGTACGGAAAAGGGTCAACTATACTTCCGGATTATACACGACCTTATATTTTTCGAGGTAAAAGAGGTTGTTTCAAGATTTGAATCTATTGCGAATCGGTTACCGAGGCGCAACTCTTGTGTTGTGCCGATGCTTGCGTTCTGAATACCACTTGGTTATGTCAAAAAATGTTGGAATCATTGGCTGAACTTGGAGAAAGCAGAAGGTTCCTTGTTAAAAATAAGTACCTGTGAGCTGTTATCTGTAAGTGGTACTTCAAATTGAAGGACTTGAATTTGACTCACCTATTTTGTTATTGCTTCGTGATAGGTAAATGCTTTTGTCAAATTATCTTTCTTTGGACTTGGGTAGTTATGAAATCCAAGTTGGTTTACTTCAAGTCTTGGCTTTTCCTGGTAAAAATCTTTCAAGCAGTGGCTCAAAGTTTAAACTATGTTGGAATGGCAGGTTCACATGTGTAATAAGCTAGCAAGCCGGCATGTAAGGGTTGGTCTAGCAAGTCCAAGTGACGTGCCGCGCTGCGACATTTGTGAGAATGCACCTGGTAGATACTCTTCTTTCACTATCCTTGTTCTGATTCTCATATTTCTTTTTCCTCATTTGCTGTCTTCCTTTGAATCTGGATGCAGCTTTCTTCTATTGTGAGACAGATGGAAGTTCCCTCTGTTTGCAGTGTGATATGATAGTTCATGTTGGAGGTAAAAGGACACATGAAAGATATCTTCTATTTAGGCAGAGAGTTGAGGTATGTATTCCTCTCCTTGCAAACATGAATTGGCCACGGTTTAGGAGGGTCTTAGTGATGCCTTTTGTTTAAAAAAAAAGTTTAATGTCTGCTTGCAACATAGTTTCCAGGAGATAAACCTGGTAAGTCAGAAAACCCAGCTTCACAACCTCTGGATCCAGGTGAGACTAAAAGAGGGCAAAATGCACTACCCAAAATAAAAATGGGAGAGAAACAGCAAAATCACAGGATGCCTCTGATTCTGACGCCAGAACCAAATGCTGATGAGCATGCCATGATGGGAACCAAAATGATTGATTTGAACATGAAGCCTCAGAGAATACATGAGCCAACATCAAATAATCAGGTTAGGATGCCTGGAAAGTAAATTTTGTCTGACTAGTTAGAAAGTATGATCTGTTACATAAATGGAATCATTCCAGATACTTGCATATATTGCAAGCTCATCTCCTCTTTCAAGTCTGACTAGATTAATGAATTTATGAAATTTTGGCTCAAATAGCAGAATTTCATCTTACTACAATTGAACCTGGATCATTGCCTCGTAATTGTTGTTGCATTCATCTCTAGTATTGTGTTGTTTTCAAGTAGTTATCGTGTCAACCGATTAACTAAACGGCATTTAAAGCATGGCTGTCATGGCTTCATTCAATCTAGTGTACCTAGTTGCTTAGTGAATAAGCAGTTTAGCAATCTTCAAGGACTATTAGTATGTTTTCCTAGCTGTGGGATGGAAAATCCTTCAGATATATATTGACGTAAAGAAAAGTTACACTGGTAAAAAGGAATTTTACGTACTTTTAGGAATTGCTTCTTCCTTCTGAAGCAGGGACTAGTAAATCCTGGCTAAACATAGAAATTGATTTCTCTATCTTGTAAGAACCTGTTGTAATGCTTGGTCAATGTTCTGCCAAACAACACTGAAATTTCTGCTCGTCTGTTGCTTAACCATTGTTTGCTTAGAGAGTAGAAGTAAATAATAATACAGAGAACAACTAAAAGACCCTTTTATGACTCTCATTCTATATCCTTGGTCTTTTCATCTGGAGTGCAGTCAACCAGTGACTATGAAAGTAAAGTAGAACCATATAACTTTTGTATGTTACAGTATGCATGACATGTAGTGGCATACACATTTCTCAGGAATGTTTGTCTATCTTGGCAGCCATAAATGCAGTTGCAACAGGATCATACACCAGATATCTTTAAAGAGGAAAGGCTTTATATATTTCTCATGCATTACTCTGTTCACAATCCTATTCTCTCAAATGTGCTGGATCATCAAGTCATTTGAGGAGTATGGTGGAGACCAATTCCTATTTTAACACATCATATGTGACTGCTTAGCATTGTTAACTGTAAATCTTTAATCCCCATGCAATGGATTGTGTGGTAACTTTTAAGGTTTGAAGGTCTTTTATGCCATTGAAAATGCCAACATGTTGAAATAATGCCAATTAATCTTTTTTATTTATTCATATATCATTATTTCATGACAATTAATTAGATGTTAGTATCTTTTATATTTCTTACACAAACCACCTATGGTGTTAGAAATTGTCGCATCTGAAATCTCTTATTTTTTTTTTCTTAGTTCTCTGATTGACTGATTGAGACATTTGTTTCAAGGTTGGAAGTAGAAGTAGCCTTGATTTCCTGCTTTACTTGTCTATCTTTGCAAGACACTGTGATGGCTTATTACACATGTGGAAAATATTGAATTATTGAGCACTTGTCTATGTTTGAGAGGCACCATCATTTACTGCTATAATGATGACCCTCACAGTTGCAACTACTTATATATGTGTCTCTCAGCCATTCGGGGAACCGAAACATATTCAGTATCTAATTGTCTCTTCCATTTTTCTTTTCTTTTCATTCATTTACTTTCATGACCCTTATCTCTTTGCTTTGGAGCACATCTTTCTTGAAACTCAAGAAAGGGACATCCTAACAAAAGATGGTGCAAATTTTCTCTCGTTTTATTGTCATGGTCCAAAACACCAACTACAACAACGACTACACGTGGATGAAAAACGTGGAACTTGGTTGGCATTACTCCATTTGAGTCTGTGGCCCCTCCACTTTAAATCAGTGTCCAGTTCAGCAGGGATACTACCCTATGGTTAATATGCTTCGAAAGGTATATATAATGGAATGACAGAGAAACCAGTGTGTAAGCACCATACTTCTCTGTTTTCTTGTTAATGTGAGTTTAATTTTTTTTTTCTTATTTAATGAGAAAATTAATGGGGTCTAAAAAGTCAAGATAATAACAAGTCAAAACAAAACATGCAGAAAAGTCCATTTAGTTTGGTTCAGATACTGATAAAGTTTGAATCAATTACTTCATTCAGTCCTGACCAGAAAAAAAATGGTTTTAAACATATTTGATTTTTTGAATATATTTTGATTTAATGTTACATAATCTGGACATTAAAGAATGATTTTTTTAAATATTATTTTTAATGATAGAATTGTTATATTAACACCTTTAGAGTAATATTTTAATATTATATATTTGTTGGTCTATCTAAAGAATTAAGCTCTCTCTGTATATAAGTATATATAGGTCTATTTACATATTTAAAGAGAATTTTCTTATGTGTAAAAGTGTTACTCTTAAATATACTTTCAATTCTTTTAATGTAAAAGTCAAACCTTTAAGTGGACCTAAATTTTAAAATGCCTCGTAAAACGTATATCAAAACAACTTATTTCAACCTTTATGCTCAGCCAGTTTTTGAACCATAAATTATGTCCCTCTCTCCCTGTTGGATCCTCCCTCTCTATATTATTACTATTAATATTATATTCCAAAGTTTATTAAATTTTTCTTTGAATTTTTTTGAGTGTTTGCTATCTCAATTGAATAATTGATATGAAAATGTTGTTTAAGAAATATCAATGTGTAATTCTTTCTTATTGTCATTTTTATCAAATCATATTTTTCTATATTATTTACTTTTGCAATTTTTGTATTTATATTTCTTATATTTTTATGATTATATTGTTATACTTTATAGAATTTCAATTGAAAATATAAACTATAATATAAGAATTTGGTTTAAAAAAATCAAGCAAAGGATAAATGTTCAAAAAATTAACTCAATCTCAAAATCTCAATGTGGTGTTCTTGATAAAATTGTTACTCAGCGTGAAAGGAATTTAGGTTCAATTGATGAATAATTTAGCGAACAATTAATTATAGATAATATTGACAATACTAATCGGCTAAATTCTAATAAAAAACACAAAGTTTAAACAAATATAATTTATTAGAAAAGTATTAAGCAACATAACCTATCAACTGAAATTCTTGAAACTATATGATTCAAGGCATGGACAAACAGAAAAACTTTGAAGAATTAATTATTGTAAGATTCTAATTAAATATGACAATTTTAAGTTTCTGAAAGATAACAATTAATATTTTATTCATATTTTTGTGCAATGATATTGTCACATGAAGTAATGTATGACAAGAAAATAAATACATGATAAGAAAATAACAAATATTTTAGAGATTTAGATCATTGTATTGTGTTATTTTGAGCTATTTTTCCATGTTGGTTAACTAGTAAATTAAGGGACTAGAGATAAGAAAAATCTTGGTTACAAGTTCAAAAATCATGAACACACGGTCAAATGCATTGAAGTAGTGGAAATATTGAGAAAAAAAAGGACCATATCTGATAATTTGGAAGAATATATATAGTAATAAAGAAAAACAACATAATCAATAATATTTTTCTTCGAAATTCCGATTTTGTCAAACATCTTTCCAAGAAAGCACTTGTTTTCATGGATTGAATCGCTTCCAGGATTTGATCTGATTATTCAAAAATATTATAGGCACTTAAAAATGATGAAATTTCTATATATATATATATATATATATAATCAATAATAAAACTTAAAGATACAAGATATTATTATTCTTCGTAAAAACATCATAAAAAATGAATTTCACATTTGACTTAATCGGAATAAGCCAGCTTTTATAATATTCGTGAGTTATTTATTTTGATTTATTCCAAATAACTGCAAATATGTCAGTCAGTCATAACATTTATAAAAAAAAATGAAAATATTTTTTTTTATAAACAAGCCAATACTTTCCTGAAGTTAAGAAACCCATCAACAAGCCATTAAAAACTAACCTTACATTTCTTTTCAAAGAAAACTCATTCTCATACACATTTCATCACAACTCATCCACAACAAAATTTGAAATTTCAACACAAAACAATATCTACATTCTTACATCATATTTAGCAATAGCACAAAACTGAAAACCAGCGAGGAGAAGAGAAGGAAAAGAACAATACCTTAAAGAGAAGAAAACCTAATTGACATTATGTGTGAGGTGTTGTCGTGTCACAAACTTGAAGGAGGAGAAACCCTAAAACGAGGTGAGATGAGTTTTGTTGATGGGTGTTGTTATCTGTTGGTGCCTGAAGTTTAAAGAGTAAGTTTTCATCACCATAGTTGTGACATGCAAGCTTGAATGAAGAGCTTTTGAGTTTTTAATGATAAACTGATATAGGTAAACCTTCATTGATGAGTTAGCAAACCCTAAACCCTGCTAATTATTGTAACATCCTAGGAGGATTTATCCTTAGTATTATGACACATGGACCTTGGCAAAAACTATCTGAGATCAAGTAATTAAGACACAAAACGCTTTATAACACATAAAATATTATATATATCTAATGCATATTATTTGTCACTTAGTTTTCGCATAAAGAATCGTGAATACATTGTTTAATCACTAAGAACATAATATTTTTGACTCATTCAAATTTTCTTATAATTCAACGCTTAAAATATATATAACACATTATACTTGTTCCAAGGGATATATAATCAATGCTCAAAATAGTGAACAACATCGTTATCAAAGTAATGGATTCAAAACTCAAATAACATAAGTTACATTTTTGTTGAGAACACGATTTTTCTTGAGAAGGATTTTATTTCTGTCAAAAAGTAAAGTCGTGTTTAACTAACAATACGATTTCAGTGTATAATAATTATAAATGCTTTGTTATAATTTTGTTGTTTTTATTTTTAAGATTTTAATAATTGAAGGAAATGTAGTTATTTATATTCACGAAAAGTACTTGAAGGAAATTAAAAATAATAAGCATGACATAAAATATATATTGTCATTGTAATATACTGTAATAGAATAACAGAAAGAAAAAACCTTCTTCATTAACAAAGATCGTGTTTTCAGGCACGACTTTCATGAACAAATATATATATATATATATATATATATATATATATATATATATTTTTTTTATTTAATTATATATATATATGTTTGTGTGTGTGTTGTAGATATGATTGTGAGATTATTGAGTTGTGGGATTGTATTTCGAAACATAATGGAAAAAACATATGTTTGAGTACACAAATGTAAGAAACAAAGTTAAATATGTTCAACCTTTGTCAAATATTTTGGTGTCGTGGTTTTGTGATAGTTGAGTTCGTTCTAGTATGATTAGATAATATTTATAATTGACGAAGATAATATTCATAGGAAAAACATATGTTTGAGTACACCAATGTAAGTAAAACAAAGTTAAATATTTTCAACCTTTGTCAAATATTTTGGTGTCGTGGTTTTGTGACAGTTGAGTCCGTTCTAGTATGATAATTGACGAAGACAATATTCATAGGAAAATGGTACTTCAGGTCTTAGATTTATTTGTTCCAATCTATTAATGTACATTGTTAATTATTAGAATATACTAATGTAAAAAGTATGGGAGGCAAATTGGACTAGGGTCAGTACGTCAATCTGAGGCAGATCAGGTTGAGGTTTTCAACCTACCAACCTGTTAAGCTCGACCCACTTAGGCCACCAAATTAGCGAGAGATTGATCCGTTTTTATTTACTTTATTAAAAATAATTTAATAAAATTAAAAATATGCATAAATTAGGTTTCAATTATTAGTTATAATAGAGTAATTTAACATTTAAATATGATAATTATTTTAGTTTATTCAATTGAAAATACTAATTGATCAATTAAAAACTTAGAAAATATTTATATGATTAAATATTTATATATATATATATATAAACAAATTTTATAAATATAATTTTGGTTAAATTATGTTATTGGTTCCCTTTTTGTTAGAAAATATCAATTTGGTTTTTTTTTTCTTTATTTGTCTCAATTTTGTCCCTATTTAAGAGATTTGATGTAATCAGACCCTGAGTGTATTTAACAAGTTTTTTCTTAGTCATATCAATAAGGTCATGAAATTTCTATTTATT
>Ga0214545_1008463_pt1 | contig 16386 bp, 11 predicted proteins | sample CNSS4metaG_FD_160064 | JGI IMG/M metagenome (GOLD analysis project Ga0214545, IMG submission 160064) | Root nodule microbial communities from cowpea collected in UCLA plant growth center, Los Angeles, California, USA - CNSS4 | ecosystem: Host-associated > Plants > Roots > Nodule | place: USA... | reverse complement strand
CAAAATTGATTATCTTAAAATTATTTTTGTGTAGACATTATAACATCCTATTTTAGCAGCTTAAAACTAATAAGATATAACACTCCATAGGAATATTCAAAATAGGTAATCTAAAATATTAAGTATATTAATAAAGTCTTACAAAAGATCGGACTATAAAAATATGATATTTATACAATCAAACTAAACCAAAAAAGCTCTATACAAATACTAACCACTACTAAAGCTTCCCAAAATCTTTCACTACTCTAACTAATGGTTCCTCATTCTTTAGAGGTGTCTTTAAACCTATATATTCCCCTGCTCATATCGATGAGGTGATCATTGCAAAAGAAAGAGACAAACAAATAGAAGAAACACAAAGCAAATAAAAGGGTAAGCTAGTGTACAAAAGAGTTATTCCTAAACAATTAAATCACATTAAATGTAAACTAAGCTTGGATAAAAATAGGTTAAATTATACCTTTGGTACCCATTTTCGTAGCAAAATATCAATTTGGTCCCTAATTTAGGAAATTTGATGCAATCAAGTCCTTTTCGTTAGTGGTGTAGTAACAATGTTAAATGGGGTGCCACGTGTCACTATTATGTCAGGTATCATTTTTTCATTCTCAATTTGGTCCCTATATTTTAATTTTTGTCTCAATTTAGTCATATTTTTTGTAAAAGTTGTGCAATTTAGTTCGCCTCCAAATTGAAACAAAAATTAACTTTTATATGAATTTTATACATATATTTTTTATTAAATTTGATTTTTTTATTCAAATTGATATTTTTATTATATATTTTCAACAAAACTAAGTTTATTTAAATTTGTTTCACATTCAATTTTACTTAAAATTGTTTTCCAATTTTAAATTTATTTGTTTTTGATTGTTACATAAACTAGTTAATTTTTCTTAAATTATATAATTTTTATTTTTACACAAACTAAAACATTTGTATAGAAATTATTGAATTTTACACATTTTAAAAATATGCAATTATTTAAAATATAAAGTCAAATAAAAAACAATATTAAAGTATGATGTAATAAAATATCAATATTATTTATGATTTTTTTTTGTTATTAGCATTATTTTCTATTAACAACTTTAAAACAATTTTAAATAAAGTTTAATGTAAAATATAAATTAAAATAAACTTAATCTTGTTAAAAATATTTACTTAAAATATCAATTTTGATAGAAATATTTGTGCACATTTATATAGAAATTAAATTTGTTTCAATTTGGAGAGGGACAAAATTGCACAATTTTTACAAAAATTGGGACTAAATTGAGACAAAAATTAAAATACTAGGACAAAATTGAGAATAGGGAAATGACACTTGGCATAATAGTGAGACGTAACACTATCACTGCCACATGACAAATTTTTAAATCTTTTTAAAAATTTAAAAAAAATAAAAAAAATTCAAAAAATCCAGGAACTTACACGTGGCACCCCATTTAATGTCGTTACTGCACCACTAACGGAAAGGAATTGATTGCATCAAATTTCCCAATATAGGGACCAAATTGATATTTTAATACGAAAATGGGAACCAAAGGTATAATTTAACCATAAAAATATAATTAATATACATACGCAACTGGGGACTTGATTGCATCAAATTTCCCAAAATAGGGACCAAATTGAGATAAAAGAAAATTGAGGGACCAAATTGATATTTTGCTACGAAAATGGGTACCAAAGGTATAATTTAACCATAAAAATATAATTAATATACATATGCACACAACTAGGGATGTCAACGGGATGAGTAAGGTATGGGTAGTAGCTCTCTCATACCCTACCCCGCAAGTATTTACAAAAGAAAATTTTAATATTTAACAACAAATTTTAACCATAAATTCAAATAAAAATACAATGTGTAACATTCATAAATTTCAAACAAAGTGCAAATATCATATTTAAATAGTGTTGAATGACAATTTACAAAAAAATGGAGATTTTTTAAAACCAATTGATAAGAAATAACTCATTCAAAATTAATGTGTTAATGTTTTACTCATGATTTTTTTTTTAATTTAAATTAGAGTATAGCGGGTAAGGGTATCCACGGGTATGGATACTATGATACCCATACTCGCCCGTTAACATGCAGGTATAAAAAATACATGTACTCATTACCTACGGGTATCCATTTACAATATCTATTTTCTACCAGTTGTGGGTTTTATCCGCGGATACTTGCGAGTAAGAATTTTTTTTTGATATCCCTACACACAACCAGTTGACACTAAACTCAATTATCCGGATTCATGCCCTTGACATTGGAGTTCACTTGAGGATTGAACCTTTGGTGGTTTCTAGGCTCTCTAGAGCCATAACCTCAAGGAATTATCACCTGACCACACATAAGGTTAATCCTCTTCACACTTATGACTAGAGCTGTCAAAACGAGTAACCTGGCCTGGCCCGACTTAACCCACCACGCGTTGATCACTTAGTGAGCCAACCCAACCCAGCTCATTTATTAGCGATCCAAAAAAATTCGGACCCGACCTAGCCCACCACGGGTTGGTAGGTTAAACAGGTTGGCTCATGGGTTCACTTAATTAAAAAAAATATTTTTTTAATTTTTTTAATCAAAACTAAATTATAATTATAATTAATATCTAAATAAACTTCAATACAATCCAAATACAAACTAAAATAAAAAAGATACCAAATTATTTATGTGTTGGCAAAAAAATCAACCTAACTTGACCCAAATACAAAGCTCAACTTAACAAAAAACACTTGTGTGACCCTTTTATTTGCGGGTTTGTGAGCCAACCCAGCTCACTATGGGTTCAACCCGGGTGAGCTGGGTTCTAAGTGAGCCGAGTCAAAAATTAAACCGTATTGAAATTTATAAAAAATTATCAACCCAACCCAGCCTAAACCCGTGGTGGGCTGGGTTGGCTCGCGGGTTCCAACCCATTTTGACAACTTTACTTATGACCAAACAAGCTCAATGACTAGAACCTCTTGTGACTCTAATAACATAACTTATTCTAATCTATTTAGCTGTGAATAATTATTAGACTTCAAAATACTTCCTTACTGAATCCATATGTCAATGTATACGCTAAAGTCATCACCACAATGAATTTCTCCTTGAAATTCCTTCAACACCACCATTATACATGTCCAAAACCATATTATCACCTCAATTAATAACAATTCAAAAGTCATATACATAAATAAGGTCCATCACAGATCTATCTCAAACAGCCAAAGGAGAAAACATACTCAAGCATAAGATAGGCGCTAAACGCCAAAACGCTAGCAAAAGGTAGCGCTTAGTGGCACTTCCTGACGCTCAACGTTCTGAAGCTAAAATGCTCCAGAACTGTAGTACAAAGGTGGTGCTCATCAGTGCCTTATTACCGTTCAATACCAAGACATTCTTAAAACAAGGCACTCAGCGGTCTGGAGCTAAAATGCTTTTAGACTTGCACAACGAAGTGGCGCTCAACAACATTCTATCGCCACTCAGCACCATATCAGATATCAATAGATGAAATTTGTGATTTGAGAGAAATGATACTTATTTAATTGATCAATTTGGTACTCCCCTCTTAGTGCTTTGGTCAAAATAGTTTTGGACTCTGAGAGTCGTATCAATTTGCTCAATTGCTCATATTGTAATTTCCTAAATCAATACAAATTCAATCCAGACAAAAAAATCATCCAACACATACTAATCAAATTAGCCATACACATAAAATCAAATTCATTAGAAACAGCCAAATTTCTATTTCTAACAATAAATAATGCAATAACATGTAAAACATCAAATTGATAAACTCACACACATAGATCAAGACTAGCTTCCCTTTCCTGACTAAGCAACTCACAAGACTCTAACTAGTTAAACTCATTCTAACTTACATGATGCTCTATATACATAGAAACATCACAAGAACGATTAGAACATATTGTAATGATCATTGATCAGCAAAGACTCATATTGATGACTAAAAAGATGAATGCAAGTTGACGAAGGCTCACATGCAACAAAAAAAAAGACCAAGAAAAAGAGTTGAAACTTAACTTACGTGAACGAAGAAACTAATTGGTCCAAATTGAAGAGCTCACGGAAGGATCAATCTTACAGTCTCAGTTCTTTAATCAAAAGAGCAGAGAGGAAGAACTCTTAAAGAGAAGTCATAGAACTCTAGAAAAGTGATTTCTAGAAAGATATTGTGTTAAAATAATGAAACTCCTTTATAACAAAACTATTTATACCAAAACCTTTTAATATTAAACTTATCGATTCATACTATTTTTAAACTTGGATTAAATATTTTTTTTTATCTCTTAACTTCTAGTGAAATGTGGAATTAGTCTATCTTTAAAACTTTGGATCAATTCAATCTCTCATCTTTAGAAATGCATGAATTTAGTCATTTTAATCAAATTATGTTAAGTTTATTTTATGGTTCAAACGCGTTTCTCAACAAACATTGAAGCGAAAATGTGTCAAACAGTGTAAATAACTCAAATGCTATCATGAAACACATTTGAAATGTCAAATAAACTTAACAAAATTTGGTTAAAAGGACTAAATCCAAACATTTCTAAAGTTGGGAGACTAAATTGAAACAAAGTTTCGAAGAATGAATAATTTCAATTTTCACTTAAAGTTAAGGTTTAAAAATATATTTAACCCTTTAAATCATTATCACTTCTAAAATGTCATTTTCTAAGTCTTTACAAACATTAATATCAAAAGCCGCTTTTTATTAAATGATCATCTATAACTATTGTAACATCCCAAATTTAGCAGCTTAAAAAAAACTAATCAAATAGGATTGTTTCACTATAGTAGTCAAAACAGAAGATCCAATGTATAAAGTATATTAATATAGTCCTAGAACAGATAGAACTATAAAAGTATAACGTTTATACAAACCAACTAAAAACCAATTATAATTCTAAGCACGAACCACTAACTTACAACAACTCCCACACAAACCTTCCACCATTCTAAAAGATGGTTCCTCATTCTCTAAAGGTGCCTTTGACATTGCAACCACATCTGCTCCCACATAATAGGTGATCATCAGAAAAAAGGACAAACAACACTAAAACACAGAAGAAGGGTAAGCTAATGTGCAAAAGAGATAATCATACGTTTTTATATTTAAATTATGCCAAATACTTACAAACATATTATAAAACATAACTCTGATATATAATCACATAAGCAGTTAACACTAAATTCAATTATTCGAATACATGTATCTAGCATCGGATCCCCTGGCAGCCTGCACCTGCTAATGGTTCCCAAACTCTACAGAGTTTGGCTCAAGGGGTTATCACCCAACTACCAACAAGGTAAATCCCCTTCGCGTCTAGGACTTGATCCAGTCCATTGGTTAGGATCTCTTTCATCTCTTCACCACATAATCTACTCTGCTCTACTTAAGCTTTAGTAGTTATTAGAGAAAGGATATCGTTTTTATATTTAAATTATGCCAAATACTTACAAACATATTATAAAACATAACTCTGATATATAATCACATAAGCAGTTAACACTAAATTCAATTATTCGAATACATGTATCTAGCATCGGATCCCCTGGCAGCCTGCACCTGCTAATGGTTCCCAAACTCTACAGAGTTTGGCTCAAGGGGTTATCACCCAACTACCAACAAGGTAAATCCCCTTCGCGTCTAGGACTTGATCCAGTCCATTGGTTAGGATCTCTTTCATCTCTTCACCACATAATCTACTCTGCTCTACTTAAGCTTTAGTAGTTATTAGAGAAAGGATATCAATCCAATAATGAATCCTTATGCCGATGCATACACTAAAAACCTCCACACAGAATTTCTCCATGAAATTCTTTAAACATCATAACTTGGCATGCTCACACAACATTTCATACCAATTATCATCTTATATACCCATAATAACATTTTTATCTCAATTCATAGCAATAAAGACTATAGAATCTAGTTCAAGTATACATAAAACATCCAAAGTAACCAAAACACCAAAAATAGGAAAATAGAGCAATTGTCGCTGTACATGAAATACATCCAAACGGTGGAAACCATTTCTCTAACCACAGACTTCAAAACAAAGATCCCATCGATCAAAATGAAGATTCACGTGTGTAGGATCAACTGTCAAATTTTTAGCTTAATCCAACGGTTAACAAAGCAGAAATCTTCATTTTACCAATAAGACGCAATGTTGAAAACTGGGTAGCGCTCAACGCTAGAAAGCTGATCAATTTGCAAAACCAACCCTCAGCACCACTTGGCCAGCGCTTAGCGCCAATCGATTCACAAAAACGATCGTTGAGCACTGTAATGTGTGGCTTGGCGTTGTATAAGATATCAACAACATCAAATTAAGGGTTTTGAGCAATCTGAACCTATTTCACTACTCCAATTGATACTTCTACTATAGACAGTGGTAAAAAAGAGTTTTAAATTATAGTAGGTCGCACCAATTAGATTCATGATCAAACAACTCCATCTGTCTCAAATACTCCCAATTCAAACAATATAATCAATTTCAATTCAATCATTTAAAAGATCAAAATACCACAATCACAAGCATCAATAATTCATCATAGCGTATCAGATAATTCATAATCATACAAGATATGACTCACTAATTATAAAAGCTATTAGTTTCCCTTACCTGTTATCCTGCTTAGGTCGTTCTATAAACGTTAAACGCCTCTAACTCCACAGAATGCTCTATCTACACATAAACATCACAAGAAAGATCATGCATACCGTTATGATCACTGATAAGTAGATATTGATATTGATGATTAAAACGATGCATGTAAGTGAAAAATGATCACATGCGACAGAAAGTAGAAATCGACCAAAAAGAGGGAAGAAACTCAACTTACGTAAACAGAGAAACTAATCGGTCTAACTTGAAGAACTCGCTGAGAGGACCAATCCTACAGTATCGATCCTTCAATTAGACGATTAGAGAATTAGAACTCCTAGAGAGAAGTCAGAGAGCTCTAGAAAAGTGGTTTCTAGAGAGATTGTGTATTTTAAAATAACGAAACTCTTTTAGAACAATTATATTTATATTAAAATCTTTTAATATTAAAATAATCGAGTCTCGCTATTTTTTAACCTCTATCACTTCTAAAATGTTATTTTATAGGGTTTCACAATTATATTCAGCATAGGTGATTATTAAAATAATATAATTTAAATAATAACGTTTAATAATAAAAAATGATAATAAATTTTGATATATCTAACAACTTTATAAAATATAAAAGGAACTTAATTAATTAAGCTGAAGTATATAAAACTTGTTCCTTAAAAGGTTCTTAATGATCAAATATTTATTCATAAAAAAATAGTAATCATTTGTAAAGTTATCTTAAGTTCATTTTAAGAAATAAAATGTGTTAACCTAGGTAAATTATATATAAGTATATTTTTGTAAAGTTATTATAAGTTTCAATAATAAAAATAATGTCAAATTTGATATATTCATTGAATTTATAAGTATGAATTAATTTAAATTATTTTAAAACTTAAATAAACCACAAAGGAAAAGAAAATCCTATATTTCTCCTCAACTTCATTTTCTTACATACATATTATAATTATTCACAAATACTATAATTAGATCAAATAATCCCCTTCCATTAAAATAAAATACATTTTAAATGCTATTAAATACATTTTTTGTTTTCTTTTTTATTATTAAGATTATTGTGTTACTTGAGGTTTTTGTTTCATACTTGATATTCCTTCATAAATAAGTATGTTAAAAAGCCTATATTAACTATAATATATAAATAAGTTAAAAAAAATCTTACCCTACCAAATGAATTCTCAAACAATTGAAATAGATTTAACTATCCAACAGTCAAATTTTCCAGTATCAATTAATGACACTTGGTCATGTCATCGAAAACTGAAATATTTCATCAACAACTATGACAGTGACATTGTTCTCAGATAATTGAACATTGATAATCATAAAAAGAAAAGATATACTACCATTAATAATAATAAAATAAAAAGAACCATTAATAACAATAAGATAAAAAGGAAAAGAAAATATAGAAGGTATGAATTATAAAGTTAACTGGACGAAACAAGTGGGGGTTGCGTACGGATGCTGTTTTTACTTGTAGCAGTAAAAGCAGTGTACGTAAGCTCACTGGTCTTTATAGTTTGTAAGCTTGCGTTTGACCACAACATGAAGAAGAAAAAAGCTTCACACTTTCAGACTCACAGGATTCACACTCTGCACATTTTCTTATTCAACCACTGAACAATCACAATCTGCGTTTTTATTCGCAAAAGACGCCAACCTCTTCCTTCCCCATCTTTCTTTCTCTCTGTTCCATTTACTCTCATCATTTTATTTAATAATTTATATTAATTAGATTAGACATAAGGTTATATAAATTATATAAATTCTATTTTATAAAATTAAGTTAAAATGAGGTTATATGTTTAGATTCCAAATCTATTTTTAAAATAATATTACTAAAATTAATCATTTATTATTTTGAAGTTTAAAACTTTATTATAACTTCATTTTTAATAACTTTTAACAGGTGTAAGAAATAATTAAAGAAAGAATAAATATTTAAATTTCCTTTCACTTAACTCATAAACAATATAAAAATATTAAATATACCGAAAGTAAAAACTATATAAGAATCTGTTTTAACATGAGAAATGTGTTCCGAAAATCTCATATTAATGAAAAATGTAAAACTAAATTATAATATATAAACAAATATAAATATAAATTTTATTTATAAAACATATTTTTTAGTGTGAAAAAATATATATTAAATATTCCACATTGATGAAAATAATATCAAATTATATAATAATTATAATTAAAAAATTAACATAAAGATTTGAACACTTGTATCTTTATCTTAAGTTATTTATTTGTATATTTTGGAGTTATCAATTATTTATTTATTGGTAAGTTGTTACACATTACATTGGGAATTAAATTGGCATAGTACAGATTTATGGTAGTCACTGTTAACATGATCTTGAGCATGAATGCATGCATATGTGCATCTTAGATTCTTGGGCACTGTGTGACCCGCTTCCTCACCTGGAATTTCCCTTTACCCATGCCAATCTCTTCGCACACTGTCAAACAACATAGTAGAATCACTGTTGCGTCAGAAAAATTATAAAATTCTTAGCGAGAGAAAGAAACTATAGCCACGTGTTTTTAATTTTTTATGCATCTCTTTATGCTCATCCAAACCAGGTCCCAACAAAAATATAACTATTCTCTTACGTAAGTAAATTTTAAAAAAATAACTTTTAATAATATAGATATGGTTTTATAGTGTGTTTTTTTTCTCTCTCAATTTTTGTCTACACTGTTTGTTTATTGTATGATCTCAATTTTTTTTTAATATAATTACATTATTGTTAAAAGAAATTAATATATTTTCTTCACTTAAATCGGAAATATACTATTTAAAGAATAATAATGTGATATAAATAATGACATGGTAACACAAAGGTAACTGAGGTTATACAAGCTCACGTATTATCTATGCTATCACATTAACAAAAGAATTATATTAATTCCTTTTATCAATAATAAGATTACATGATAACAAAATTAAAAAATTGAATTGAATAATTCAAAATTATTGAAAAATAGATCTTAAATATTAAAGTATTGATTTTTTGTATTCATTGAGATTCTGAAAATAAGTGTGACACAAAATCTTAGTTTTTTTTTTTTATTTTAAAATCAACTTTTGATATAAAATTAGATTTTACTTTTATCATAAATTTTAATATGTTTTAGTTTTAAAATTTTAAAAAAATAAATATAATTCTTTTAATTCAACTTTTTAAAATTTTTTGACACATAATAAATAACATTATTCTAAATTGATGTTAAATTAATTATATTGACACATTTTAATTCAAATATAAATATAAATATAAATTTAGAATGCTATTTAACATAAAAAAATATAATGTTATTAGATTAAAAAAATTACATTAATTTATTTTAAAATTTAAAACAAAAGCATATCAAAATCTAAAACATAATTTAATTTTAATTTCATATACAAATTTAAAAATTTAATAGATATTTAACCTTTTAGTGCATTTAGTTTTACATAAAGTAATATTGATAAAACTGATTCAGATTTTGGAAAATGAAATTAAATAAATTTAAATTTAAATTGACATGATACATACTTTTTGAGAAAAGTTATATGTACTTTTTTGCATTTAAGAGCGACTTGATTCACATGAAGGGAAAATTTTGAAATTATTGTTTAAAAAACTAAAGTTTATCCGATAGATTGGGCGTGAGTTGGTGAGGAATTTATTGTGTTCTAACCAAGCCTTCCAGCAATAGTTTATAGAGTTATTTTTAGAATTTTCTAATTTAAAAATTATAAGAAAATGGAATGTTTCGGGAACATTTTATTTTGAATAACACAAATGCATTTTTAATTGAAAATATCTTAAAGAAATGCTCTCACTAAAAGCTTACGTGAATTTTCAGTGAAATATATAATTAATATATTGTTGCATTTCTTAGGCGTGTGGTATTAATCACTCATCAAATTAAACTCATTATATATCAATTATTCATTTTACTCGTAATTTTATATCTTCCTAAATACTTAAAGTATATTTGCATAAAATGATTTATTATATTTAGTGGAACATCATCAATGCATACAAATATATACCTATTAGGTAGGGACCTAGTAGGAGAGATTTCAATAATTAAGTTGGTCATATTTAATGTGTGAGTGTTAGTTTCACCAAATTTGTGTTTGTTATGCTACTTTAAGCAGAATTATTTTAAGACAATCAAATTAATTTGGAAATTTCGAGTTGGAATATGATAGCTAATGGTGACCTCTGAACCCTAGTAAAACAAGCCCACTACTAGTACCATTCCTTCTGTTACTTCGAAAACATAACCATTAAATTTTAATAATTATTACTTATACAATCCAATTTCATGGTTAAATCACTTTTACTTTACTAAACTAGAGGAGATGTGTCATGTTATATTGGTCTAGTAGTGTTGTATTAGAAAGTGAGATTTAAGTATAAGGTAGTTATCGTTCTTAATTTCGCAATTAAATTAAGTAGAAGTTTATTGTATCTAATTATTAGTGGAACTTGAACAAAAATTTAAGTGTGTTAAATTAGATTTTTAATATGTAAATTATTATTTTTAATTAAATAAAAAAAATGTTCATGTCTTTTACCTATACTAATTAATTTTTTGGAGTGGAGTAATGCACTCCAATATACATTTATAAAATTGTGCAAATTTTATCATAGGCAAAGGAAAATATAAAATTCTTAAATCTCATAATTTAAGGTTACGTTAATTTGCGAAAAAATATAATTAGGATTCATGCCAATTTCATAAAAGAATATCTAAAATCATAATTAGGATTCATACTAATTTGGTAAAAACTTAATTTGGGAGCAACATCGTAATAGAAGAATGATGAATCTAAAATACATAGATCATAATAGAATACTAACGTTTCATTTTTATTATCATACTTTCTTGATGACTTACCGTGAAAGAATATATCATTAGGGACAAAACCTTAATCCCTTTTATTAACCAACATCCATCAAGACATTTATTTTTATTTTTTAAACAGAAAATACATATAAATAAATAATATATATAAATAAAACAATGAGATAGGAAGAAACATTCCTAAACTTAATGAAAATAATATAATAATATATAAACATAATTTAAAAAATATGTATAAAAAATGAAATTAAAATGTTTTGGGGGAGTATGTCCTAACGAAGTTTCATTAGTGCAGCTAATGGATACTTCGTCTACTTTCAAAGTAAATAATCTAAATCTTGAATTGACTGTCCAATGTGCTATCAGGAATTGTCTATTATGTTAAAAATATAAATACGAAATAGGGTTAGTCAACTCAAGTCCTCTATTAACTAATTTAATAGCAATTTCAATAAGGTAGCACTTTGAGTCTACAAAGAGTATAAAATCACGAAATATGTGTAAAAAGGGGTGTTTGATATAGACTATATAAAAATACGAAGACAAATTGATTCTTTGAGTCATACATAGTTGAAATTTTCATTAATTGTCATTCATTTAATTTCCAAACAAATTTGAATTAATTAAGCACACATAAATCAATTCATTAAGTTTTTCTTGTGTTACATGCCTATGCATGTATTCTTTTACCTCTTGAATTAAGCAAACTAATAAGAATTCTTATTCTTAATTAGAGAACCAAAATTAATTATCAGCAAGCATCCTAAAACAATCATTGGAGCATGAATCATAATTCAAAAAGAATAATTAAAATATACTCTGTTTAAAAAAAAACAACAATACTTTAATTACACATAAGCTCATAATTAACAAAGAATTTACAAGAGAATCAACTTAGAAAGGTTTAGCCTTCCATGTGGAAAATAATAAAAAAAATTAAAAATAAAAACATAGAATGTGGTGTGAGGAGTTATTGGATGGTGATGGATGTCTATTTATATGAATCTCTATTGAGCTAAATTTTTTCCTAGAGGCACAATCTTAAGGCTTTGATTCATTCAATCTAAAATAGTCATTTTTTTTGTAAAGGATCTAGGACATAAGTAGATGTCTATTAGTTTCACAGAGTAGATGTATATTAGTTTTAGATCTCTTAAACATCTAGTGGTTCACATATAAAATGTCTAGTCCACTGAACTTATCATGAATCAACTAAATTTTTAATATTCAAAACACTATATTTCTTATAATCCTAGCTTCTCACAATCACTGAAAATTTCCAAATCAACCAGTTAGCATCGTTCATAAGTCCATTAGACCATCTATCATTGTATCAACTATACATGATATATGAGCTTGCTTATACTTTGGCTGCCCAAAATATAAGTTAGAATGTGCAAGAAGCAATTATGCAATACATCATATCATCAAAACTCAACTCATGGATGATTTTGTTAGTAATTTTGGGTCATGCATATATATGATACATAATTAAATGTGTTAGCGCCATTATTTATAAAGCCAAATAATAAAGTGATCTGACTAAATTAAAGATTTGGCTAAAGGCATATGTCATGAAAATAAATATTGTGTAGAGACCATTTAGTAATTTCTAATTTGATGAGGGGCCAAATTAGAAATACTAAAACTTAAGTAATTCAGTTTATAAATGGTTGTGGTCCCCTTCTGAGATCATACAGAGTCATAACGTACTTTTCAAGTTCCTGTTCCTTTCTCTCTATCCATATCAAGAGAGAAAACCAAAGGGAAATAAAGGTCCTCTACAGGAGAAAGATCACTGATCAGTAGTGCTTTAAAGGATATCGTTATGGCTAATTTAGGTACACTTTCGTTTACTATTTACAGCATGATTATTGTTTATGAGTTTATGATTGATTATTATAATCAATATTAGGATCATATTCTTTTTGTTCTAACATGTGGTTTTGCGGCGTGAGGAGAAGGAGAAAGAATAAAAAAAAACCTTAATTAATTAAATTAATTTTAATTCATTTTGAATTTTGGGTTCAAATAAGACATTTGAACATAAGGATTTATATTTTGGAATATAAATAATTTTATTTATTTTATATATTTTTTGGTTGTTTAATATATAAAAAATATATATTTGGTTTTGGAATAAATAAATAATCAAATTTTTGTTTTATTTAACATTTTAAATGAGTTTATTGAATCAAGAAGTCACCAAAGTGACCTCTCTTGAGTAGATAGTTCGTAAAAAATGTTAAATTGTTGTGTTTATGTAAGTTCATGCGGGTATTGATCGGTCCAAAGGAAGATTAATATTTAGTCGGATTGCATACACACTTGTGATGATAAACATGTGATCATTATAAGGATTTGCTTTGTCGATGATAAATTAATCCAAAGATTAGTTTGTTGTTGGACGTGCTTTATTATCAATGTTTGATCATTACAACAAGATACCCCCTAGCAGTTAATATTACTGTCCAAATACTTGATATTAATGGTGCATTGGGTGTTTTGAGATGGGTTAAACCATTATTTGAATATTTTATAATGATTTATTTTATTATTTGAGCATAATAAGTTATTCCTCTTGTTTTATATATAACTATAATTGCTTCTGTATCTGCCAATGTGAATTCTGTTTCGATCCTCAATGGAACAAATTTTAAGGACTAGAAGGAGAACATTGAGATTATTCTTGGCTGCATGGATCTGGATCTTGCGTTAAGGACTGAGCAACCCCCTACTCCTATGGCGTCTAGTACTCCTGAAGACATGAGGGATCATGAGAAATGGGATCGCTCAAACCGCATGAGCATAATGATCATTAAGCGCGACATCCCAGAGGTGTTTAGGGGCACTGTTTCGAAAGACATTACAACTGCCAAAGAATTCCTTGCTGAGATTGAGAAGCGCTTTGCAAAAATCGATTAGGCGGAGGCAAGTACTCTTCTTCAGAACTTGATCTCCATGAAATATCAAGGCAAAGGAAATATCAGGGAATATATTATGAGCATGTCTAATATTGTCTTCAAACTCAAGGCACTAAAGCTTGAAATCTCAGAAGACTTACTCATTCATTTGGTGCTGATTTCTCTTCCTGCACAGTTTAATCAGTTTAAAGTATCTTATAACTGTCAGAAGGATAAATGGTCTCTTAATGAGCTCATTTCATACTGTGTGCAAGAAGAGGAAAGACAAAAGCAAGCAAGACAGAAAGTGCTCATTTTGCAAGCACCTCAAAGGCTAAGGGCAAAAGAAAGAGATCGGAGGATCCCAAGAAGGAAGCTACTAAGGGTCCAGAACAAAAGAAATAATCTCAAGAAAGCAAATGTTTCTTTTGCAATAAGACTGGACACGTAAAGAAGAAATGTGCCAAATATCATGCTTGGCGTGCAAAGAAAGGTATGTTTCTTACTTTGGTCTGTTCTGAGGTCAATTTAGCGTCAGTACCTAGTAACACTTGGTGGTTAGACTTAGGTGCAACTACTAACGTCAGTGTTTTTATGAAGGGTTGCCTAAACTACCGGAAGCCAACTGATTCTGAAAGATGGATATATGTTGGAGATGGCAAATCGATGGAGGTGGAGGCTATTGGGCATTTTAGATTATTATTATGTACTGGTTTTTATTTGGATTTGAAAGACACTTTTGTTGTGCCGTCATTTAGATAGAATTTAATTTCAATTTCTTATTTGGACAAATCCGGTTATTCTTGTTCATTTAGAAACAATGAATTTAGTTTGTCTTTTAATTCAAATATTGTTGGAACTGGTTCACTTTTGGCTTATGATAATCTATATTTGCTTGATATTGTGACCACCTATAATGAAACCCTCAATACAGAATCTCATGGTACTAAACGTAAAATTGACAATACTCAATCAGGAGCATTATGACACAAACGCTTAGGCCACATCTCTAAAAATAGAGTTGAATGACTTGTGTCAAATGGAATCTTAGAGTCCATTGACTTCACAAACTTTGATGTTTGTGTTGAATGCATTAAGGGCAAACAGACCAAAGCGAAGAGATTAGGTGCATATAGAGCTTCAGACGTCTTAGAGTTGATTCATACGGATATTTGTGGGCCATTTCCTACACTTTCTTGGAATGATCAACAATACTTTATATCATTCATAGACAATTACTCAAGATATGCATACTTATTTCTTATTCATGAAAAGTCACAGTCTTTGGATGTGTTCAAATCTTTTAAAGCTGGAGTTGAAAATCAACTTAACAAAAGAATTAAGTCTGTTAGATCTGACCGTGGTGGTGAGTACTATGGCAGATATGATCGATCAGGTGAACAGCGTCCAGGACCTTTTGCCAGGTACCTAGAGGAGTGTGGAATTGTCCCACAATACACCATGTCGGGATCACCCAGTATGAATGGTGTAGCTGAGAGACGAAACCGAACTCTTTAGGATATGGTAAGGAGTATGATTTGTCATTCCACCTTACCAAAGTCACTATGGGGAGAGGCACTAAAGACGACAGCTTATATTCTGACCAGAGTACCAACTAAAGCAGCTACTAAAACACCTTATGAGCTTTGGATTGGGCGAAAGCCTAGTCTAAAGCATTTCCATGTGTGGGGTTGTCCAGCTGAGACAAGGCCTTATAAGCCAAATGAAAAAAAATTGGACTCCCGAACAGTAAGTAGTTACTTTAGAATATAAGCTGGGATCACCCAGTATGAATGGTGTAGCTGAGAGACGAAACCGAACTCTTTAGGATATGGTAAGGAGTATGATTTGTCATTCCACCTTACCAAAGTCACTATGGGGAGAGGCACTAAAGACGACAGCTTATATTCTGACCAGAGTACCAACTAAAGCAGCTACTAAAACACCTTAT